>OKMM01000326.1_pt1 | contig 12929 bp, 9 predicted proteins | sample 1612131 | NCBI WGS metagenome assembly OKMM01 (sample SAMN04436778, study PRJEB24849) | human gut metagenome | biome: human gut; feature: NICU; material: stool | host: Homo sapiens | place: USA: Saint Louis, MO | collected 2011-05-04 | reverse complement strand
ATCCGCTGTCTGTCCTTATGAATGCGGGAATCAGGGATATCCTGATTATCTCCACTCCGGACGACACGCCAAGGTTTGAAGCTCTTTTGGGCGACGGCCACCAGTTCGGCATTGAGCTGAGCTATGCGGTACAGCCAAGCCCGGACGGACTGGCCCAGGCTTTTATCATCGGTGAGGAATTTATTGGAAGCGATTCCGTGGCAATGGTCCTGGGTGATAATATTTTCCACGGACAGGGGCTTGCCAAGCGCCTGCGCGCCGCAGCGAACAAGGAAAAGGGAGCCACGGTGTTCGGCTACTATGTGGACGATCCGGAACGCTTCGGTATTGTGGAGTTTGACGGGGACGGCAAGGCTATTTCCATTGAGGAAAAGCCGGAGAAGCCCAAGTCCAACTACTGTGTCACCGGTCTTTATTTCTACGACAACCGGGTGGTGGAGTATGCGAAGAACTTAAAGCCATCAGCCAGGGGCGAGCTGGAGATCACGGACTTAAACCGCATTTACCTGGAGAAGGGCGAGCTGGATGTGATTCTTCTTGGACAGGGCTTTACATGGCTGGATACAGGGACCCATGAGTCTCTGGTGGAGGCCACCAACTTCGTGAAGACTGTGGAGACACATCAGCACCGCAAGATTGCCTGCCTGGAGGAGATTGCCTATCTCAGGGGCTGGATTACCAGGGAACAGGTTATGGAGACCTATGAGATTCTTAAAAAGAACCAGTACGGCAAGTATTTAAAAGACGTTCTGGACGGAAAGTATGTGGATAAGATACACCCACAGGATTTTTAACGGAGGAAAATATACATGAAAATCATTGTAACCGGCGGAGCCGGCTTTATCGGCAGCAACTTTGTACACCACATGGTAAATAAATACCCGGATTATGAAATTATCAACCTGGACCTGCTGACCTATGCGGGCAACCTGGAAAACTTAAAGCCGGTAGAGGACAAGCCTAACTACAAATTTGTAAAGGGCGACATTGCCGACCGGAAATTTATATTTGAACTGTTTGAGAAGGAAAAGCCGGACGTGGTGGTAAACTTTGCGGCCGAGAGCCATGTGGACCGCTCCATTACAGACCCGGAGGCCTTTGTCAGGACCAACGTCATGGGAACCACAACCCTTCTGGACGCCTGCCGCACCTACGGCATCAAGCGCTACCATCAGGTTTCCACTGATGAGGTGTACGGCGACCTGCCTCTTGACAGACCGGACCTTTTCTTTACAGAGGAAACGCCTCTGCACACCTCCAGCCCTTATTCCTCATCCAAGGCAAGCGCTGATTTGTTCGTGCTGGCGTACCACAGGACCTACGGCCTGCCGGTGACCGTGTCCAGGTGTTCCAACAACTACGGCCCTTATCATTTCCCGGAGAAGCTGATTCCCCTTATTATCAGCCGCGCCCTGGCAGATGAGGAGCTTCCTGTATACGGCACAGGGGAGAACGTGCGCGACTGGCTCCATGTGGCGGATCACTGCCAGGCCATTGACCTGGTTATCCACAAGGGACGCGAGGGGGAAGTCTATAACATCGGCGGGCATAATGAGCGCACCAACCTGGAAGTGGTAAAGACCATTCTGAAGGCACTTGATAAGCCTGAGAGCCTGATTAAGTTCGTGACAGACCGTCCCGGCCATGACATGCGCTATGCCATTGACCCGACCAAGATAGAAACAGAGCTGGGATGGAAGCCAACGTATAATTTTGATACAGGAATTGAGCAGACCATCCGGTGGTACCTGGACAACCAGGACTGGTGGAAGAATATACTGAGCGGCGAGTACAGCAATTATTTCGATAAGATGTACGGCAGCCGCCTGTAGGTAAACATGTGGCTGACGGAGGAGGGAAATGCCCCGGAGCACGTTTGTGAGACGTGTCCGTTTCGGGAATTCCTGTCCTTCGCCGGCCATTATTAAGAACGGAGGTAAATGGATTATGAAAGTTCTGGTAACAGGTGTAAAAGGCCAGCTGGGCCATGACGTGATGGATGAACTGGCCCTTCGCGGCATTGAGGGATTCGGTGTGGACGTGGAGGAAATGGATATCACGGACCGCACAGCGTGTGAAACTGTGATTTCTCAGGAAAAACCAGACGCAGTTATCCACTGTGCAGCATATACTGCAGTAGATGCTGCAGAAGATAACCTGGAACTGTGCCGTAAAATCAATGCTGAGGGGACACGCAATATAGCCAGGGTCTGCAAGGCCATGGATATCAAGATGATGTACATCAGCACGGACTATGTGTTTAATGGCGGCGGTGAACGGCCATGGGAGCCCGATGATCACAGAGAACCCCTTAATGTGTACGGACTGACAAAGTATGAGGGCGAGATTGCGGTGGAGCAGAATGTACAGAAGTATTTCATTGTGCGCATCGCGTGGGTATTTGGCGTCAACGGCAAGAACTTCATTAAGACCATGCTCCGTCTGGGGAAGGAGAAGGGGGCTGTATCCGTTGTAAATGACCAGATTGGTTCCCCCACATATACCTACGACCTGGCCCGCCTTCTGGTGGATATGATTCAGACAGACAAGTACGGGCGCTACCATGCCACCAACGAGGGGCTGTGCAGCTGGTATGAGTTTGCGTGTGAGATATTCCGCCAGGCCGGCATGGATGAGGTGAAGGTGACCCCTGTGGATTCAGACGGTTTCCCTGCCAAGGCAAAGCGGCCCTCCAACAGCCGTATGAGTAAGGAAAAGCTGACGGAGAACGGCTTTGAACGTCTGCCCTCATGGCAGAATGCGCTGGAGCGTTACCTGAAGGCTCTTAAGGACAACGGGATGGCATAAACCGGGGCGGACCGGCTGCGGCAAAGGCATGTAACGGGGGCTTTAATAACAAGACAGGGAGGAATGAATAACAATGGGAAAATATTTTGGGACAGACGGCTTCCGCGGTGAGGCCAATGTGGACCTGACCGTGGAGCACGCCTACAAGGTAGGCCGTTTCCTGGGCTGGTACTATGGACAGAAGACGCCGGATGAGCGCTGCAGGGTGGTTATCGGAAAGGATACCAGACGCAGCAGCTACATGTTTGAATATTCCCTGGTGGCGGGGCTGACAGCCTCAGGCGCGGATGTATATCTGCTGCATGTCACCACCACCCCCAGCGTGTCCTATGTGGTGCGCACCGAGGGATTTAACTGCGGAATTATGATTTCTGCCAGCCACAACCCATTTTACGACAACGGCATCAAGGTCATCAACGAGAAGGGCGAGAAGCTAGAAGAGTCCGTTATCCTGGAGGTTGAGAAATATCTCGATGGGGAGATGGGAGAGATCCCGCTGGCAAAAAGGGAACATATTGGCCGGACCGTGGACTTTGCAGCTGGCCGGAACCGCTATATCGGATACCTTATATCCATTGCCACCCGTTCCTTCAAGAACATGAAGGTGGCCCTGGACTGTTCCAACGGAAGCGCGTCCGCCATTGCCAAAAACGTGTTTGACGCCCTGGGTGCGGAGACACATGTGATGAACAATGAGCCCAACGGACTGAACATCAATACGGACTGCGGCTCCACCCATATCGAACATCTCCAGAAGTTTGTGGCAGATGAGAAATGCGATATAGGATTTGCCTATGACGGCGATGCGGACCGGTGCATTGCGGTTGATAAGAACGGCCGCGTGGTGGACGGGGACAGCATCATGTACATCTGCGGCAAATACATGAAGGAGCAGGGAAGCCTGTTCAATAATACGGTAGTCACCACCATCATGTCCAATTTCGGATTATATAAGGCATTTGACCGGGAAGGCATTGCCTATGTGAAGACGGCGGTGGGGGACAAATATGTGTATGAGAACATGGCCGCCACCGGGCACTGTCTGGGCGGAGAGCAGTCCGGTCATATTATATTCAGCAAACATGCCACCACAGGAGACGGAATCCTTACCTCCCTAAAGGTGATGGAGGTGGTGCTGGAGAAAAAGCAGCCCCTTGATAAGCTGGCTTCTGAGGTGGAGATTTACCCTCAGGTACTTAAGAATGTGCGGGTAAAGGATAAAAAGACAGCCCAGGATGACGAGGCAGTGCAGGCTGAGGTGGCCAGGGTGACCAGGAGCCTGGGCAGCGACGGAAGAATCCTGCTGCGCCAGTCAGGAACCGAGCCGGTGGTACGCGTCATGGTGGAGGCGCCTGATATCCAGACCTGCGAGACATATGTGGACCAGGTAATCCAGGTTATGAAGGACCGGGGGCATTGCATTTAGGGCCGTATGCAAGGTGCTGTGAACCATTCCCTGAAAATGAAAGAGGTAGTCTTGGAGTACATTTTATGAAACAGAGGAATAAAAGCCATAACTATTGAGAATAGTCAACCGGCGACTCCTTATTGTCAGTTATTTTGAAATGTGCTATAATTAGATAACGTTGCTAAGAGGACAACAGAAATCCCGGAGCGCCGTGCTCCGGGATTTCTGCATTTACCGTATGGCCCTGACAGGGGCCTGCGTCCTTACGGCCAGCGATTTTCAGAGCAAAGGAATGATGTGAAATGGGGCTGAACCAGTAAGAGTCGTGCTGTTCATCATCCGTCATTACGGTGTTATTGAGCGACTGCCCGGAATGGGCTGAGGACACAAGTGAAGTTTCAAAACAGGAGTGAAGATACAAATATCACCTTAAAGTGGAACAGGACACCGTATGAAGTGAGATTGGAATATGGACGGAACCAGGCGTTTTCAGGCGCCTGAAATCAGATGAACAGAATGGAGGAATGAATTATGTTAAATTATCAAAGATATAAGAGGGTCCCTGTGGTGGATTTCCCGGAGCGCACATGGCCGAATAAGGAGATTATGAAGGCTCCCATATGGTGCAGCGTGGACTTAAGGGACGGCAACCAGGCCCTTGTGGAGCCTATGGTGGTGGAGGAGAAGGTGGAGATGTTCAACCTTCTTGTGAAGCTGGGCTTTAAGGAGATCGAGGTTGGCTTTCCTGCCGCATCACAGATTGAGTATGATTTCTTACGCACCCTGGTGGAGCGCAAGCTCATCCCGGATGACGTGGAGGTCCAGGTGCTGGTGCAGTGCCGCGAGCATCTGATTAAGAGGACCTTTGAGGCCCTTGAAGGTGTTAAGAAGGCCATTGTACATATCTACAATTCCACATCCACCTTACAGAGGGATGTGGTGTTCCATAAGGACAGGGAAGATATAAAGGACATAGCCGTCATAGGAACCAAGATGGTCCAGCGGTATATGGCTGACTGCGATACCCAGATTCGTCTGGAGTATTCCCCTGAGAGCTTTACCGGCACAGAGCTGGATTTTGCCCTTGATATCTGTACAGCGGTGCAGGAGACCTGGGGCGCCACCAGGGAAAATCCCATTATCATTAATCTCCCGTCCACAGTGGAGATGACCACCCCTAATGTGTATGCGGACCAGATCGAATGGATGAATACACATTTTAAGAACAGGGAAAGCATTATATTAAGCATCCATCCCCACAATGACAGGGGAGAGGGTGTGGCTTCCACAGAACTGGCCCTCCTTGCAGGAGCCGACAGGGTGGAGGGTACTCTTTTCGGCAACGGGGAGCGTACCGGTAATGTGGACATACTGACAGTTGCATATAATATGTTCTCACAGGGAATCAACCCTGAACTTAACATTGAGAATATCCGTGAGATTGCAGATGTATGTGAGCGCTGCACCAAGATGGATATTCCGCCCAGACATCCCTATGCCGGCAAGCTGGTGTTCACTGCATTTTCCGGTTCCCATCAGGATGCCATCAACAAGGGTATGCAGGCCCTTCATGAGAGAAACGGACAGTACTGGGAGGTTCCATATCTTCCTATCGATCCCAGCGATATCGGCAGGGAGTACGAGCCAATCGTGCGTATCAACAGCCAGTCCGGAAAGGGCGGCGTGGCCTTTGTCATGGATACCTTCTATGGCTTCAAGCTGCCAAAGGGTATGCACAAGGAATTCGCAGATGTCATCCAGAAGATTTCCGAGCAGCAGGGTGAGGTTGCACCTGAGCAGATCATGGAGGAATTCAAGAAAAATTACCTGGAGCGCAAGGAACCCATGCACTTCAGAAAATGCCGCATAACCGATACGGAGACAGGAGACGGCGAGTTTGCAACACTGGCTAAGGTGACTTACTCAGATCATGGTATTGAGAAGACATTTGAGGGCGTTGGAAACGGACCTATTGATGCTGTTCAGAGAGGCATGGAGGATGCCCTGGGCATCCAGATTAAGGTTCTGGACTACAGTGAGCACGCATTGGCATCCGGTTCCGGTGCAGAGGCTGCTTCCTACATCCATCTGGTAGACCAGGTGACAGGCAAGGCCACTTACGGCGTGGGTATCAGCTCCAACATCACAAGGGCTTCCCTCCGCGGCATATTCAGTGCGGTGAACAGACTGTTCTATTAATTGGCAGCTGATATTGGGTATGTTATATTGGATGTGAAGGTGTTACATTAATTAAGGATTGCAGGACCGGCCTTTTGGGGCCGGTCCTTTTTTGAGGAGCACCGGGGACTACATGTTCCAATGCAAAAGACAGCGGGGAGTGTACTAAAACTGGTTTTAAAATCTGATTATTAAGTATCATTATATGATAGACGGCAGGTTCTTCGGAATCTGCTTTTTATTTGCTCTGATTTTTGGTGGAAGGGGGAGAATTCCTTGATAAATAAAGAGATTTAGTAAATGAAAAGCTGGAAAAAACGTATATACGAACGATTGCGGCATCAAATAAATTGAAATCAGCTTATGGCAATGATATAATATAAGTACAATATTTAGAACGGCGTTCGTAAATACAAATATATCAGGAGGTGTTGTATGGGAGGGTATACAGGTATTCCTGTGCCTATTTTTGAGAAACGTATTCAGATAATTGCGCAATATGTTCGCGGTAATCATCTGGATGGGGCATTTATTTTTTCAGATGAGTACAGGGCGGGATTTACGACTTATTTTTCTGACTATAAACCAATCAATGTAATTGAGGAATCTCCTCAGGGAGTATTTGTGACTCCGGAAGGGAAAGTGACATTATTTCTGGGGGCCATCAATTCCCAATCGGCCAGAAGAGTGTCCTGGATTGCGGATATCCGGAATATTGAGACACTGTCCGATTATTTTAAAGGACTCAGGGATAAGAAGGGAGGACCTCTGCTCATCGGACTGAGCGGACAGGACCTGCTTCCCGTAAAGTATTTTAAGCGTCTTAATGGCTGGCTGGTAGGAAATGATTATGTGGACATGGATGACAAGCTCACTGAGATGAGGGCTGTGAAGGAACCGGAGGAAATTGAGCTGGCCAGATACGCAGCGCACATAGGTGATATGTCTCTGAAAGCCTGCGTAGAGAAGATGAGGGAGTCAGAGGTAACGGAGATTGACCTGTGCGCTACGGCTGAATATGTGATGAAATCTAATGGCTGTGATTTAAGCTGCGCCACGGTGCTGTCCTCAGGCATGAATACTGAGGTACCTACATGGAGGCCCACTCATAAGCGGATAGAAGATGGAGAGGCGGTAATCATTGACGTGGCTCCTGCATACAAGGGCTATGCAACGGATGTAGCTGTAACGGTAATCAATGGAAAAGCCACGGACGGTCAGAAAGCCATTTTAAAGGCATCCAGAGATGCGGTCGTTCAGTCCATTGAATGTTTAAGGCCAGGGGAACCAGCTTCCCGGATCTATGAGATGTTTCTGCATTATGCCAGAAAAAACCATGTGGAAGAGTATTTCGAACCATATGCGAAGGGGCTTAGAGCAGTGGGACACAGCATCGGGCTGGACTGTGTGGAAAGGCCCAATCTGGATGATGACGCTTCATTCATCATGGTTCCAGGTATGACGCTTGCCACTAAGTTTGACCTTCACGGAATGGAGTGGGGCGGACTTAGGATCGAGACCGTTATGTTGGTTGAAGAGAATGCGTGTGTTTCGTTGAACCGTTATTTGTACGATTTATAACGAGGGAGGAAGGGAATATGACGAGAAGATTTTTATGGGGATTATTGGCAGTTGTCATGGCATTTGGAACAGCCGGATGCGGGGCAAAAGAAACACCTGCACCAGCAACTGTATCCGGGCAGCCAGCAGGAGCGGAAAAGACGGGGGGAGAGAAAAATGCAGGAGGAGAGGCAGTGACAGAGACATCTGCGTCTCAGAGTGCAAAAGATGACGGCAAGACATATACCATCAGAATTGCCATTGTATCCAGCGACAGTCATCTGCATAATACTGTGCTGAATGAATGGGCACAGGAGGCAAAGGAAAAGACCAACGGGCGGCTGATTCTTAAAGTAATGGGAAGCAGCCAGCTGGGAGGAGAGAGAGACTATGTGGAGGGAATGCAGCTTGGCAATATAGAGATGGCCCAGGTTTCAAGCGCAGCCGTCAACGGTTTTCTCAATGATTTCTCGCTGCTGTCATTTCCGTATTTTTTCAAGGATTACGCGGAGATGGAGAAGGTGTTTAACGGACCGATGGGAGACGAATTGTTTGCTGAACTCGAAGGAATCGGTATAAAAGGCCTTACATGGTTTTCGAATGGTTTTAGAAACGTGTATACCAAGAATACTCCGGTGACCACTCCGGCAGATATGAAGGGATTGAAGATACGTGTCATGGAGAGCGATGTAATGATAGCAACCCTGAATGCAATGGGTGCTTCAGGAACACCGATGGCGTACAGTGAGCTGTATTCAGCTATTCAACAGGGTGTAATGGACGGAGCGGAAAATGCTCTGGGAAATATTTATTCAGACGGATACTATGAGATATGCAAAAATGTGTCTTTAACGGAACATTTCGCGCCTCCCGGAGTAGTGGCTATCAGCCAGAAGTCATATGATTCCCTTCCTGATGATCTTAAAGAATACCTGACTGAATCCGCAATACGCTTTGGCAAAATGGAACGTGAGATGGACGAGAAGCTTCAGGAGGAGATGAAGGAGAAGCTGGAGGAAAAAGGCGTTCAGATTAACGAGGTGGATAAACAGAGTTTTATTGACGCTACGGCTTCTGTTTATACGGAATACGCAGGCGGAATCAGCGATACTGTGAAAGTGCTGGCAGAAGAGGAATTGGGAAAATCATTCGATTAACGTGAGGGGGAGGAAAATGAAAATTCTTATAAAGGCAGCAGATTTTGTCGTTGCATTTCTTCTCACAATAGCAGCCTCCTCTATGATCATATCCATGTTTTTGCAGGTGGTATTCCGGTTTGTATTCAATTCGCCTCTGTATTGGACGGAAGAGCTGTCCCGCTATTCCTTTATCTATATTGTATTCATAGGCGCAGCGTGGGCCGGGAAACAGGGAATGCACCTGGGAGTTGATTATTTTACTTCCAAACTGCCGGAACAGGCGGTGAGGCGGCTGGCGGTAATCATAGATCTGCTTGTTTTGGTATTTTCCGCTGTGATTGTCATTGTGGGGGCGCAGGTAATACCGATTAATTTCAAACAGTTTTCCCCTGCGCTCAATGTTCCTATGGGAGCAGTGTACGCGGCAATACCGATGGGATTTTTGCTGCTGTTTATATACTATCTGGCTCATCTGATGGAAGACTTAGGAATGCGGAGACAGCTGTAAAGGCTGTCTCCAGGAGGAGGAGGGTAAACGTGCTCGTTATACTTGCGTCTATATTTATCATACTGCTTGTTTTGGGAATGCCAATTGCATTTACCATGGGCATCGCCTGTCTGGGGACGGTTGTATACTCCCAAATGCCCCTCAATATGCTTATAACCAGGATGTTCAGTGCCACGGATTCATTTTCGCTGATGGCGGTTCCGTTTTTTATCCTTGCAGGAGAGCTTATGAACGAGGCGGATCTGACGGATAGGATATTGAATCTGGCCCGTGCGCTGGTAGGTTTTTTAAGGGGAGGCCTGGCTATTGTCAACATCCTGGCCAGCGTTTTGTTTGCAGGGTTGTCCGGTTCAGCCACGGCAGATACAGCTGCCCTGGGTTCTCTGGAGATTCCGATGATGGTCAAGGATGGCTATTCAAAGGAATTCAGCGTGGCGGTAACAGTGGCATCCTCTACTATTGGCCCCATTATACCACCCAGTGTCATGCTTGTGATGTATGCGGTGATTGCCAGCGTAAATATTACTAAGATACTGATTGCCGGAATTGTACCCGGGATTCTGATGGCCTTGGCCATGAGTGTTGCCGTATACTTTATCAGCCTCAAACGCGGATATGGTACAGCTGGGACATTTTCTCTTAAAAATATAGGTAAAGCTGCAAAGCAGGCAGTCATCCCGATGCTGATGCCGATCATTATTATGGGTGGAATCCTGTCAGGAATTTTCACGGCCACAGAAGCCGGTGTGGTGGCAGTGGTATATGCGTTTATTATCGGGATATTTGTGTATAAAACCATTAAATTAAAGGATATCCCGAGGATACTGGTAAAGGGGGCTGCCACAACTGCTGTATCCCTCTTTATAATCGCCATGGCGTCCATATTCAGCTGGTTCCTGGCATGGGAGAGTTTTCCGGAGACCGTGGTAAATGTGATGCAGGCCCTGACTTCTAATGGGACAGTGGCCCTGTGTATGGTGATTTTGTTTCTGTTCGTACTGGGACTTTTTGTGGAGGGAATCCCTGTGTTGATTGTATTTGCGCCCATCCTGGTACCGGCCATGGAAGCCTATGGGATTGACACGCTGTATTTCGGTATTGTGCTGGTGCTCACCGTGTTGGTGGGTTCCATCACCCCGCCTGTGGGGAGTTTATTGTATTTGGGCTCCTCTATCGCCAAAACTACGGTCTCAAAGGCAGGTAAAGAGGTATGGATATTCGTGGCGATGATTATGTCGGTAATTGGGCTTCTTGTGATTTTTCCACAGATTGTTTTGTTTTTGCCTGATTTATTGTATAATTAAGTCAATATACGAAGGATAAGGGTGAAACATGAACAGGACTGTGTTAAGAACGGTGGAGATATTGGAGATAATTTCCAAGCATGGCGAAATATCACTGGCAGACTTAGTGAAGATAACAGGATATCCAAAGACCAGCGTGTATGATATCCTGCACGCCCTGGAAGAGCGCGCCATGATATACAGGTGCACAGATAAGGTCTGTTACGGCATTGGGTTCCGTGCATATGCCATCGGGCGTTCCTACTCGAAGAATTCGGATCTGCTGAGCAATTCTTACCAGTGTATGAAGGCTCTGGCAGAGGATATTGGAAAGGCGGTACTATTAGGCAAGATAGACGGTGAAAAGATTCTCTATATTGCAAAATGTGAGCCTAAGCATCCGGTTGTCATGACGCCGTCCATCGGAGACGAGGAACCGATCAAGAACACGGCATTTGCCAAAATAGCCGAAGTGTTCACACATCATGAAAAGAAAATATGCCAGCTGTCGAAGGAGGAGAAGAACCGCATCAGGACGGAGAAACTTGCTTCCTACGGATTAGACGGCCCCGGTCCCTTTTATAACATTGCCTTATGCCCTTCTGATTCTGCATGGAATGGCTTTAAACGCAGGAAATCCGGATATATCATCCCTGATTTCCATGCTGTTTACATCGTTGATATTGCCCTCTCTCCACGCCTCTGAATGATAGCTGCTGCCGCCTCCCGAAAACACATGTATGGTTCCGGGATGCATGGGCGTGATTCTGGCCCGGAAACGCTTTGTCCCAAAGGCAGTTTCCACATCCACCTCACACCCGTCTTCTATTTCCAGCCTCGCTGCATCCAAAGGGTCAATATCTGCTGTGGGATACGGGTCCAGAGCTGCCAGAGCCTCTATATTGGGGCCAAAGGAGCTGTATCTGACAGGGCTCCTGTTGCCACAGGTCATAACAAACTCAAATCCGGCTTTTAATCCCGGCTCCTCACTTATATCCTTATACACAGGATATCCTGTATACCCCATATCCTCCAGCACAGTGGACGATATCTCAAATTTTCCTGATGGGGTGGGAAATCCCTTCCGTCCATCGGATCTGAGTCCGCCTGTCTCATATTTCCTGTAGATCCGCTTATTTTCAAATACAATGCCCTCCGGGTGCTCCTTCAGACGTTCCAACAGGGACTCCCTTCCCTTAAAGGCTTGTCCATAGAGTTCTTCCTTATTTTTTGGGAAGGCATCCGGCCTGCCCATATATTCCGCCAGCTGCTGGTAAATGAACAAATCCGCCTTTGCTTCTCCTACCGGTTCGATTATCTGTTCCCTCAGCCGTATACCGCCCGGATATTCACAAAATGAATCATTTTCCCACAGCGTGGTGGCAGGCAGCACCACATCCGCATACTTTGCATCCTCAGTCATGAACCGGTCCAGGACCACCATAAAATCCAGCTTCTTATATACCTGGCGCCACAGTTTTTGTTCCGGATAGGAAATGGCAGGCGATGCCGCCCGGATCAGAAGTCCTCTTACCGGATAAGGTACATCGTGAAGCACCGCATTGGGGAATTCCATGAACTGTCCGCATCCGGTCAGTCCATAAAACACAGGATATTGTTCCGCTCCCAAAGGCATGATTTCCTGCTTTGTGGCAGGTTTCCTGGTGGGTATTCCAGTGCCGTTAATATAAATGCCGCCTTCCACATCCACCTTGCCTGTTATTGCCCACAGAATCTGGATGGCACGGTTATTCTGCACCCCGCTCAGCTGATACTCCAGTCCTGTATAGGAAACAAGGGATATTTTTTCCGTTGAAAGGAACAGACGTGTAAGCTCTTCTATTATCCGGACCGGTATACCGCAGCACTTTGAAAGCCGGTCAACCGAAAGGGTTTTAAGATATGCTTCATATGCCTCAAATCCCCTGGTATAGTTCTTCACAAATCCTTCGTCGTACAGATGCCTCTCCAGGATCAGCTTTGTCATGGCCATTGCAAGAGCTCCGTCGGATCCTGGTATGATTGGCACCCACATATCCGCCATT
>OKMM01000318.1_pt1 | contig 13304 bp, 3 predicted proteins | sample 1612131 | NCBI WGS metagenome assembly OKMM01 (sample SAMN04436778, study PRJEB24849) | human gut metagenome | biome: human gut; feature: NICU; material: stool | host: Homo sapiens | place: USA: Saint Louis, MO | collected 2011-05-04 | reverse complement strand
GTCTTGTCTGCCTCATTGCCGGCCCGGTCTGCGGCTGTCAAGGAGACGGTCACCCGCCCCTCTTTTGTAAGGACCTCCGACCAGGCATATTCCGTGGCCGTTTGATTGGCCCAGCTCTGGTCATCCCCGTCCTCCGGCCGGGTCCGGTCATAGGAAATGGATGTCTCCCCGTCGATGGCATAGACAAGGCTTGAAAGCCCGCTGTCTTCATCCCGCACGGGCGCGCTTAGGGTAATGTTCTCGTTGTACCACTCCTTTTCTCCCAGTCCCACATCCGGGGTAATCTCCCCGATAAAGGGCAGGGTTTCTTCCAGTACCCACTGCTCTCCGTTTTCGCTTCCCAGCACCTGCACCACGCCCTGGTTGCCCATGCGGTCTGCGGTCCGGACATACAGATCTCCGGCGGTGCCTATAGGAAGTTCAAAGGAATAAGCCTTATTTTCCTGATCGCATTTGGCGGTCTTCCACTCCATCTGGTTTAAGGAGTATTCCACGCCGTCCGCCGCTATGCCGCTGGCCGCGTCCGCCACATGCACGTTGATCCGGACTCCCTCTTTAAAGAAATTTCCGGCTGTGATAAAGTTTCCAATCTGGGCTATGGCCCCTCCGTTCGTATCTTCAAATGTGAAGGACGGCGACTCATACACCGGTTCCACGGAATCGTAACGGATGATCCGGGTCTTGACCTCGCTTTGGTTGCCCGCGCCATCCTTTGCATACCAGCTCACCTTGTGGGCGCCCTGGCCTAAGGGCGGCAGGGTTGTATTGAACCGGTCTCCTGTCTGGGCGGCCTGGCTCCACTTCGCTGTCTCCGACAGCTGCGGCATGGCCTGATCCTCCTGATAACAGGTGTAATAGATGGTCTGGGGCGCTTCCCCTGCCGGATCGGACGCCGGACCATAAAATCCCACGGTGGGCTCTGTTCCTCCATACCAGCCGTAGCCGGTTGAATAAGTTCCATAATCCCGGACCGTCAGATCCGCGATCGGCGGAATCTTCCTGTCCTGCTTCACTTCCGTTTCAAGCTTTACGGTACTGCTGGTCCCTGATGTGTCATAGACGGTGAACCGGATGCTCTCTGCCGGATAGATTCCATCTTCCAGCTGCACGGGCAGCTCCACTTCTTTCGGGCTGCCTTCATACAGCGTTTCCTGGCTGGTCTTTCCGCCGTCTGTGGTGTAGGAAACCTTGAGGATACCGCTCTGTGAATCCGCTGCCTTTAAGGTCACGGTCACCGGCTGGTCCGTCCAGGTCCCCGCCACATAGTGTTCCGGGCTTGTGACTGTAAGCGATTTTAGTTGGGGCGGCGTGGTGTCCAGGATCCATGTGAAGGAACGTTCGGACCGGTTGCCCGCATGGTCCACTGCCTCGATGTGCAGCAGGCTGCTTCCCTGGCTGTCAATGGTAAAGGCCAGCTCTTTCTTCTTCAGAGCGCCGCCGGCGGTTCCTGTAAGGTCGGATGCTCCATAGGTTTTTACGACCGGAGCCTGGTCCTGGGCCGTCATGGTTGTGGTGATGGTGTTAAGGCCGCTGTCCCAGTCCGCCACCGGAATGGTTACCTGAATGGTTCCCGGATAAATCCCCGAAGGGCCGGCCTTGCTGCCGCTTGTGACCGTGAAGGTTCCGATATCCGGCGGCGTGTCCTCCAGCATCCACTGGCTTCCGCCCTGGGAGTCCGTCACAAGGGTCTGTGAGGATTCGTTGCCCGCTCCATCCACCGCAGTGACTGTGACCGCGACGGTGGTGCCCACGGGAAGGTAGAAGCTTCCTGTATTGTCCGAGGCGTCCACATCCATGTTCACCGCCTCGCCGCCGTTTACACGGCAGCTCATGGCCGTAAGTCCGCTGCCCGCCTCTGTCACATGGGCCGTCACCTTGACCTGGTCCTTATGGAAGATGTTACTGTAAAGGTTCGTAATGGGATTTCCCGAGGCTGTCAGGTCAAATCCTGTGACAACCGGAGCCGTGTTATCCCAACGGATGGTTTTCGTGCCGGTCTCCGACCGGTTCCCTGCCTCATCCACCGCGTAATAGTCTAAAATCCACTCCCCTTCCTGGGTGATGACCGGTATGGTCCCTTTTACATCGGCGTCGGCCTCGCCCTTCTTGTGAAGGTTATACCAGGTGCTCACCGGAGCCTCATTGGCTCCATAGGCCGGTATTGTCAGCCGGATAGACGGACGCTCATTCCGGTACCACAGGACGCCCCTGGTCTCGGACTGTCCGTAGGGTTCGATGATACACTCCGGCATATCCGGGCTGGTGCGGTCCAGGCGGACCACGATATCGCCCTTTTCTGTACTGCATGTATTGCCCGCCTGATCCTGGACGGTTACCAGAATCTTGTCTTCATAGGCGTCTTCCACACGCACCGGGAAGGACAGCACCTGCTGTTTTGGGTTCCCTTCCACCGGAATATCCGCGGTCCAGGTAACGCCTCCGTCCACGGAATAGCGCCACTGGCTCAGACCGGACAGGCTGTCGGATACCGTAAGATGCACCTGCACCTCCGTCTCCTTCTGCCATCCGCTTCCTCCGGTTTGTTCGATTTTCTCAATCACCGGCGCCGTATGATCCAGCTTCACGGAGAGAAGCGTGCCCTCCGCCATGGTTTCCACGGTATTGCCCGCGTAATCGGTGGCGGACAGGCTCACATAATATTCCCCATCGGTCAGATCCCTGATGGTAAAGCTGCCGTCATTTGCTGTCTCAAACATCTGGAGCCGTCCGGTGACGGAATTACTCCAGGTGAGGTACCGCGGCTTCAGGCCCGACAGGCCGTCCGCCACGGTTCCCGTGATATAGGGGGAGCCGTTGGTCCACACGCCGTCCGCGCTGCGGGTTCCGTCCTCCATCACATAGCGCGCGGACAGAGTAGGCTTATCCGGGTCAATGACAATCCCATCCGTGCCGATATAGGTCTCATTGCCCGCGTAGTCAAGCAGATAGAGATAGACCACGCTTTTTGACGAATCCAGGCGGAAGGTATGGCTGGTCGTCTTTTCCCCCAGCCGGTTCCAGTCGGTCCGCAGGGCCAGCTCGTCTGGCGTCATCAGGGCGCCCCCGCTCTCGTCGATTAAGTACGCCATCTCTTTGATTCCGCTGGTATAATCCGTTGCGGTGATTGTGACGTCCTGGCTCTCCTTATAATAAGTTCCAAAGGTCACGGCACTTAACACCTGGTACCACACGTTATCTCCTATGAGGATGTTTCCGGACGGAGCCGTGGTATCCTGGCGCAGCAGGTGGGCGCCGTTTCCGTTGCCGTTTAGGGTCTGGGCCTCGGATATGGCCTTGGGATCCGTGGTATGTCCCGCATCCCATTTCCGGCGCAGGTAGTAGGTCACCGGATTGATGGTGTAATCGCCGTCCGAATACGTGATGGACTCATACCATCCATCCGAGGAGACACCGTCTGCCGCGCTGATGAGCCAGCCCTCCGGCGCGCTCACCGTCACCTTATCCTTCCAGTACCACTCGGTCGCCGTATTCCAGGTACCGGCCGTGGCTGCTATGGCGCCATCCAGCTGGTCATTCGGATAGGACTTGATTAAGAACGTCTGTCCTTCCCCTACCGCCAGCTCATAGTTTTGGCTGGTGGTATCGCTTCCCAGGGTCAGGTTGTCAAGAACGTAGGCATAGTTCCCCTTTGTCTCGCCATTTTCCCGGCCCACCGTGCCGGTAATGGACGGACTGTCGCCGGAGACAATGTTGTCTGTAGTATAGGTAAGCGCCGGGTCATCCTGCCCGTAATATTTAGACTGGTTGGGGTTAATATACAGCGGCCGTTTTTCGATGGCATAGCTTGTCTGGGGAGTTCCGGTAAAGTTGCCGGTTCCCTTGACCGTCACCTGGCAGGCCGTGTTCGCGTCTGTCGTGTTGGACGGGTACTCCAGCGTGTAATCCGTTCCCTCCGTCAGAGTTTCCGCCGCCCCCGCGCCGTTTACATAGGCTACGGTTGGCTTTGGTTGCTGCGACGTACCGTTATAAACCTGATCTGCGGGCGCGGTGAGGTGATCCGCCGTCAGTTCAAATGGCTGAATGACAAAGTGCAGCGTCCTGCTTCCGCTGTAGTTCCCCTTTCCGTAGAGCGTAACAATCGGGGCGGTTGCGGAAGCGTCCTTATTCTTATCGTAATCGTAGGTAAAATCCGTATCCGCGACAAGGGTCTCCGTATAATAGGTCACCGGCTTAATGGCCGGCGTCTGCACCTGGCTGTTATAGGTGATTGCATCCGGCGGGCTTGTCAGAACCAGCGTCTCATCCCCAATGTTCTTGGGGGTGATGATAAATGTCCCCTGATAGGTGGAGGCCGACGAAATCCCGGTGCCGTCTACCCCTTTTATGGTCAGTTTTGCACCAGTTCCTGCATTCCGGTTGTAGCTGAATCCATTGCTCAATATGGTATAGCTCTCCCCCTCTGTCTGGGGAATCCCTTTGATTTTTACCTCCACATCGGTTCCGGACGGCTTGATGTCACCGGCCGCATAGGTCTGGTCCTTGATTGTGATGGTCGTGTTGGTGGAATTCATCGCAACCGGTGTGACTGTTATGTCACTGCTGGTCAGCGTCTTGGCCTTATAGTTCTTCCCTTCCTTGATGTCTACCTTCACCGTTGTTTTGTTAGCCAGCTTATAATCGGTGGGCTGGACCGTTACCTGGGTCTGCCCGGCCGTATTGGATGGGGTTATGTTGCCTTTCTCCGCGCTGCCCACATATGCCTTCCAGCTGGTGATGTCATCCGGGCTTGTGCTGAGACTATTAAAGCCTTCAAGGGTGGCGGAGAGCGATTCTCCGTATGCCACGGTACTGGCTACGTTCAGTTTCACGGTATCCGGCAGATCGGCTTTGTTGATGGTGAAATTAACCGGCTTGGAGCCAACGATTAATTTACTCGGCTCTACGGACGTGATGGTCAGGGTTGCCGTCCCCGCCTCTTGATTGTTGCTGTAGCTGTAGTTTATCTTACCGCCGCCGTCGGTTGTGGTTCCGTTGTAGGCGTCCTTATTGGCATCTCCCGCATTGGATAGTTTGAAGGACGGGGTCTGGTAGATATTTTCAGCGAACGTGCAGGTGGACTTGAACTCTACGGTGCTGTAGTAGAGATCTAAAATGTCTGTTGAGATACTTGCACTGTTGGAACGCATGGTTCCGCTTCCGTTTGCGGTTGTGAGGGACATGTTGGCAGTGCGGTGGGAGGTGTAGCCTACGCTTGGCGGGAGATCGGCGGCTGCGCTGCTGCCGCCGGAACCGCCGTTGCCAGTTTTTTGATTAACTGGCGAATTCCCAGCGCTGATACCAGCTCCATTCGTGCCTTTGCTCCCATTGGTACCTCCAGTACCTCCAGTACCTCCAGTACTCTCCGTGCAGACCAGCCTATCAGAACCGTAAAAATAGGCTACGGCTCCACCTGATCCACCTGCTCCACCGCCCGAACCACCACTGCCACCAGTTCCAAGGGCGGCAGCTGAATAGCCGCCACCTCCACCTCCACCGCCTGCTCCACCGCCTGCTATAAAAACGTAAGGATCTCTATCAATTCGGTCAGCAGTTCCCTTTGAACCACCTGAACCACCTGAACTGGCAGAGCCACCGTTCAAATTTATGGTCATGTTATTTCTTTCACCCATGAAATATATTGTTCCCGGAGCACCTCCGGATTTTCCTACGCTTCCCACTCCCCCAGACGGGCCGTTTCTTGTCGTAGTCTCTGCCGGAGCTGCATGGCCAGACTCGCCTCCTGCGGAGCCCCCAGCACCTCCTGCGCCTCCTGCGCCTCCAATTGCAGCGCCTCCGCCTCCGCCTCCACCTCCGCCGTTACCTCCATTCCCTCCTTGCGCGCCACCATAGGCGGGAGCATTGCTATTTGAACCATTACCTCCATCTCCCCCATTCCCGGCCTTTCCTCCTGTCACATTCAAGGTACAGGCGGCCGTGGGATCAGCCGGCTTTATTTTCAATGTGGCACCGGCCGCAAGCTCTATACCGGCCCCGGCTCCGACTCCTCCGTTGCCGCTGGAATCCCCATTTCCCCCGGGTCCTCCTGTTATGGTTACGGTTCCCTTGATGTACAGTGTTGCCGCGCTGTCGACCTTGATTGCGCTTTGTCCGGTGCCTCCTTTGAAAGTTGCTCCATTTAGAAGAACCTCCCCGGAAATATTCTGCGTGCTTGTATATGTACCGCTGTATTCCTTACTCCAGGGATTGCCGGAGGCAAGAACGGCCTTTCCGCCCTGGCTTCCCTGGAGCGTCATGACCTGGGGCTGCTCTTTGGAAGATGGGTCATCTGCTGCCTGGTCTTCCGGGGCCATCGCATTCTCCGCCTGCCCTGTCTCATCCGCTTCTGTTCCGGCTGTCTCCTGTGGATTTTCTTCCCTGTTTTCTACCGATTCCTCCGGGATATCCGGCTGTGCCTGGGATTCACTTTCCGATGGGCTGGCTGGGTATTCATCCCCGTGCTTTTCCGCCAGTTTGGAAGCGATTCCTGTGAATACGCCGCCGCCCACTTCCTCCTCAAGGGCCTGTTTCTCGTCCTCATCCGCCACAAACCAGCCACCAATAAAGGCTGCTGCTGCCTGGACGAACTTCTCCCATGCATTCATAAGGCTGACATGTGTTTTTCCCAGGGAAGCGCTGTCCTCTGATACCTGGACATATTCCGGGTTCTCATGGTTGCTCATGGTAAATAACTGGGGATATGTGTCGCCTGTCACATACCACGCACCAGACAGATTCACTGCCTCCATCTCTGTCAGTTCACTGGTGGACGCGCCATATGCAAACGCATCCTCACATCCGCTGATTTCCCTATCATATACACAGTCATTAATACTGCGGTTTGCCGCGATCCAGGAGCGCAGCGCTCCCTCCACCTGGTTCTCCAATGCGTCGGATGGCGTAGCATCGGACGGAATGGCCTCAGATGGGGTGGCAACAGGCGGCGCTACGGTCGTCTCTCCGCCAGGGATATCCGGGGTTGACGGTTCCGATGGAGCGTCATTGCCTGTGGACTCCTGGCTGGGGACGGTCTCTGGTTCTGTCTCCTGACTCGGGTTAGCGTCTGTCTCCGGCTCCTGGCTGGGAGTGGTCTCCTGACTCTGGCTGGAGTCTTTCTCCGGCTCCTGGCTGGGAGTGGTCTCCTGGCTCTGGCTGGAGTCTGTCTCCGGCTCCTGGCTGGGGGCGGTCTCCTGGCTCTGGCTGGAATCCGTCTCCGGCTCCTGGCCCTGGACCGGCTCCGTTGCTTCATCTTCCGCCGGTTTTCCTGCGTTGTCATCGGGTGTCTTGGTATCTATATTGTCTGCTTTTTCTGTATGTTCGGTCCTGCCGACTTCTTCTGCTTCCAAAACCGCCTTGCGGCCGGTTTCCGCCGCTTCTGCTGTTGTCTGCGGTTCTGCCCGGGACGCCTCCTCCTGACGGTCAGACTCCTTCACAGGCTGTGTTGCTTCCTGTTCAGAAGGATCCTGCGAAGCCGTATGATCTTCTTCCGGTTGATCCGACGGTTCACTTTCTTCACCGGAAGCTTCGGTTCCTATCTCCTCTTCCTGCTTCCCGCTCTCTTCATTTTCCTCTTCTTCCTCATCCAACGCCTTCTGGCGGAGGCTCTCTTCTATGGATTCCTGTTCCTGCTCCACGGATTCCTGTTCTTCGTTTTCCCTGTGCAGTTCCTCCATGTCCACCCGATCTTTTCCTCTGGCTTCCGGCATCACGGACACAAATGCCGCCGTGTCCTCTCCCACCTGTTCCATGGTCACTGTGGCATAGCAGCTGGTGATTTCTCCGTAGTTTCTTGCCGCAAATCCGCCCGCAATCCCTTTGGCATCCACAAATCCGGTGGCATAGCTGCTGATCACGCCGCTGTCACGGCCGATGACGGCCGCCATTCCTCCGGCCTCCACCGCCATATGTTCCCCGCCGTCCGCAGCCAAGGTCATATAGGCATAGCTTCCGCTGATCCGTGTCCCGGACATGATTTCACCAAACAGTCCGCCCGCATAGAGACGCTGGGCTGAACTGTCCTTTAAGGTCCCTTCACCTGCCTTGGAACCAGACTTCACGGTGATTTCACCCTGGGCTGCGCAGTTCTCAATTACCGCGCCCTGGGCGTAGGCCGCGATTGCCCCGGTTCCTGCCCGCAGGACAGAGCTTCCGTTTTCACGCACCGTTCCTTCCTCGCTGCCTTCTTTCACGGCATAGAGAACCGCACGTTTGATGGCTGCGTCTTCCAGCAGGAGATTTTCGACCCTGGCTCCGTTTCCGAGTACGCCAAACAGAGGCGCCGTCTGGTTGTGAATTACATAACCTGCGCCATCCAATGTTCCTGTATAGGGTTCCTCCATGGTTCCCGGGCTGACTGTAATGTCTGAAAAATCCATATCGCCTGCCAAGGTGATGTGATAGGACAGGAACCTGGTTTTATCCTCTTCCTCCGTTTTCCCAAAGAGACGCTCCCAGCCTTCTTCCGAATACACGGCGGCTGTCTTTGCCAGATCATTGACCAGGATTACCTCTTCCTCATAGATTCCCCTGGCGGTTGGATATTCCTGTCCGCGGGCGGCAAACACATCCAGCTGCGGGAAATAGTATACAAACCCGCCGGACTCGGTCATGGAAACGGATGAGCCTGCCTCGTTTGTATCTTCTGATTCTGCCGCCTCTGACTCTGTGGCAGTGCCCGGCCCGCCGGACGTGCCTTCCCGTCTGTATTCTTCGCTTGAAGCGCTCCATGCCTCCTCGTCAAATCCCATATAGGAGACACAGTCCTCATCAATCATATGGACCAGTTCCGCCTTCTGGATTCCGGATCCATCCTCCTCGCCGTGGACTCCATTCCAGGCCGTTCCTTCCAGATACCAGAAGTTATCCACACCGCCGCTTAAGTTCCGTCCGGCGGCGGCTCCCAGCCCCCAGCCGTCATGTGCCGCTCCGATGCAGCCAATCTGATAGCTTTCAGAGATGGTTCCATCGTTATAGCCAGCGATTCCTCCTGCGTACCCGCTGATCCGGTCCTGCCCGGAAAAGGATTCCATGAAGTCGCTCAGACTGACCCATCGTTTGCTTTTAGCGGCCGCTCCACTGCGTACCTGGTCTCCCGGCTCGTAGCTGCCGCCAATGGTTCCGCTGTTGTAGGAGCGGGAAATATCACCATAGTTGTACCCTGAAATACCGCCTAACATATCCTTTCGTCCGTAGACGCCGCCGCTCTGAAAGCAGGAGTCAATGGAGCCATAGTTGAGTCCCGCGATTGCGCCCACGTTCCGTTTGCCGTATATGGTGGAATCCGTGATCCCCAGGTTCTTGATCTGCGCCCCGGTTCCTACTACGCCAAAGAGACCTATATCCACACCATCCGGCTGGTTGATGTGCAGGCCTTTTATCACATACCCGTTCCCGTCAAAAATGCCTGCGAACGGATACCGTTCACTTCCGATGGGTGTCAGGTTATTCTTTTTTTCTGATTTGAAATGTATATTTGCTGTGAGAATATAGCAGCTGTTGTTGTACTCATCATCCCCATCTGCAATCAGATCTGCCAGCTGTTCCAGATCCCGGACCGTACTGATTTCATAAGGGTCTTCTTCTGATCCTTCCCCTTCAAAGTAAGAGGCTTTTTTTACTTCTGTCACAATAATGGGAACAGACGGAAGTTCCTCCGGGGCGGCTCCGCTCCCGGCGCTGCCGGAACCAGTGTCTCCCGCACCGGTATTGCCGTCATCCGGCGCCACTTCTCCATTGCCGGAAGAGCTGTCTCCGCTGCCGGGCTTGCTTCCGCTTCCGTCTTCCGTGCCGCCGGCAGTGTCTCCGCTTCCGCTGTCCGTACCGCCGGAGTTCTCTCCACTTCCGCTGTCTGAACCGCCGGCAGTATCTCCGCTTCCGCTATCCGTACCGCCAGCAGTGCCTCCGCTTCCACTATCCGCACCGCCGGAATTACCACCGTTCTCACTGCCGCTTCCGCCGCTGGAGTTTCCTCCGCTTCCTGCCGAGCCGCTGTCGGAGCCTCCGGAACTTCCTCCGCTCCCCGCCGAGCTGCCGCCTCCGCTTTGGTCCGAATCTCCGGAGCTTCCCCCGCTGTCCGCACCTGCTCCGCCGTTTCCGCCGGAATGATCCGCTGCCGCCTCCTGGCCTGCCTGGGCTGCAAAACTGATGGACGGCGATGAACCCGCAATCGCTGCTGCCAGCACGACTGCCGCTGCTCTTATCCCTAATGTCCTTTTTCTCATAGTGTTTCCCTGCCTTTTTATCTCTCTTATTCGTTCACGGACGGCTGTACGGACACAATGATGTCTGTCTCCACCTTCCCGATATATTCATAGTTATTCTGCCGGTACCCATATACATATGCCTTGCAGGGATAATCCCCCGGTTCCGGCACTGTATCGAGTGTTTCCTCCGCGATGTAATATCCCGGCTTAATGTATCCTGATTCGTAAATGCTCTCTCCGCTGTCCAGCCGGCAGATTTCCAGTCGTACCAGCTTCTGATTTTCCGCCGGATTCTCAAACAGAATGTTTCCCTTACCCGTATCTGCGGCAAACACCTGGTTGGTGTTGATTGAGAACAGGATTTCCGTCTCCTCCACCTGGGCCTGCACATTGTTGTGGTCCGCCCCGGGCATCTGGCCGGCAACCACATCCCGTTCCATCCGTTTTTTCTCCCCGTCTCTGTTTCCGGTCAGGAGGACAACACCGCCTGCTATGGCAAGAATAAGCAGAGCCAGTATCACCAGCCTCCTGCGGCGGCGGATATGCCGTTCCTTTTGCTGTTTCCGGCTTCCTCCCATCCTTTTCCTGGATCTTCTCCTGTTTTCCTTCTGATCGTCCTTCATTTTTTCCATATCCCTATTCCACCTGTCCTGTCCAAAATCCATTTCCTAATGCCCGCCCTTAAGACGGTTCTTTTGATACTCTTCTATATATTTCATCTGCTGCTCATCATCCGTTTTCCGGTCCAAATCCGTTTTCCTCTGTACAAGGCAAAATAAACAGCCAATGACCAGAACCGCTCCTGTGATACCTGCCGCAATCCATAACAATCCCATTCCGTGCCTTCCTTCCATCTATCTATTTTTCAATAATCAGGGTAATCCCTACTGCAATCTCTCCGATATAGCTCTGGTCTTCCAGCCGGTAGGCCAAAACGTGAGCGGTACATACATAACTGCCCTTTTTGAGCCTCACATCCAGCATATCCTCCGCCACATAACTGCCTGGCTTTAACAGTCCTGTCTCATAAATCAGTTCCCCGGTATCATCCCGGTACAACTTCAGCCGGGTCAGCTTCCCATTCCGGGAGGGATTCTCAAACAAAATGTTTCCTTTGGAAGCCCCATCCGGGAATACGGGAGTGGAATTGATTGACATGGCAATCATGTTCTCCGACACCTGGCGGTTTAACTCCTTTTGCAGCTGCTCCTTTTCTGTCCCCGGCATGACTCCCGCCACTGCCGCATCTTCCCAGCCATTTCCCGGCTCTGTTCCGGCCGTTATTGCCACCCGGTCCCGGCTGCTTCTCAATGTCACAGTTACCGCCAGGACTACAACGCCCAGTACGGCCAGAAGAATCACTCCAGCCACAACCGCGGCTGTGTACCTTCTGTGCCATCGCGGTTCGTCCCCTGTTTGTCCCGTCCTTCCCGGTTCTGCCCCTGGCTGTCCCGTCCTTCCCGGTTCTGCCCCTGGCTGTCCCATCCTTCCGGGTTCTGCCCCTGGCTGTCCTATCCTTCCCTGTTTCGTCCCTGTATGTTTGACTTCTGTATGATTCTCCCGCATTACCGTGTTTCCTCATGTCTCTTCCGCCATACCAGCCAGACCGTCCCCAAAAGCAGGACAAGCAGAGCCGCCGGGGCCGCAATCACCCACCACCACAGATTGCCTGTCAGGGCATAGCTGGAACAGTGGGTCATTTCTCCGATTGTGACAAAGCCATCCTCGTCAAAGGACAGGTCCCGGTACAGTACGTCCCGGCCCGCGTCCTCATCAAATGTCAGAAAGTCCACCTTCTCATTTTCTCCAAATCCGAACTGGTCGCGGATCCGCAGGGTTGCCGCGCCCGGCAAAGGGCCGTGGTGGGTGATGGATAAGGGCTGTGAATGTCTCCACCAGAGATAGTTCCCCAAACCGTCTCCGTCCGGTAACTCCGGGGATATGTAAAGGTTCGTGTCCACTGCGTTCTGGCGGTCCATGTTCTGGGGAGCAAAGGACCATTCATACCACAGTTCCTCCTGATCCTCCGGGTTATAAATCCGGGCCTTTAACGGCAGCTTGTGTTCCGAGGCATAATCAAACGCCGCCTTGGGCGCAGTCAGGGACTGCTCTGCGTGTGAACCTTTCAGGGTGTACAGCAGGCTGACCGCGCCTGTCTCAATGTCGTGCTCAACTCCGAAATCCAGTCTGCCGTAGGTCTCATGGATAAACAGGCCGGAGGGGAGCAGAAGCTCCTGGTCCGTTCCCTGGATCACCACCCGGATATCTGCCGGCCACTGGACGGCTGCTTCTGAATAGTTATGTGGGACATATGCCTCCGACTTCCCGTCCGGGCGGTCCGGCACCTGGATCACCAGCTCTACGCCGTTCTCTCCGCTCATAACCCACAGCTCGCTGCTTCCGTATAAGCTCTTATCATGGTCGGTAAAAGGCGGCAGGGAGACTTCTACCTGTTTCCCATCCGGGGCAGTCAGCTCCACCACAACCATGGCATTTTTCTCTATGGATTCTCCTACCACCGGATCCTGGATCTGCACCGCGTTGACACCGTAAGGGGAGGATATATGGATGGGCTGTCCCTGAACGGGCGCCTGTCCCCCACCGGCTTCTCCAGCCTGAGGATTTTCCTCATGGCCGGAGGGAAGGGTCTGCCGGGCGGGCACGTCCACCGCCGCTGTTGACCCGTCTGCTGTCTCCGGCCTTACCGGGGAGGATGGGGGCTGTTCTGCGGTTCCGCCCGGGACCGTCTGATCCGCGGGCTCCTGGGACGGCGCCGGGTTCCCTGGGCCATAGCCTCCGCTTGGCTTCGCGGCGCTGCTGGGTTTACTGCTGTTCCCTCCGCCGCCGGAGGAACGTCTCCGCAGCATCAGCGTGACCTCCCCTTCATCCTCTGTCACATGGTATTCCAGGCTGTTGGAGCTGTAACCAATCCGGGAGGCCTCTATCTGATGGGTCTCTCCTAAGTCAAAACCGTCAAATTCTACGGTCCCATTGTGTCCGGTGGTGAGGGTTCGTTTGTCCACAGTGACGGCGGCTCCTTCAAGAGCGCTGTTGTTCTGATCTGTCACGGTAACCGTAACCTTACAATCCGATATGGACACGACT
>OKMM01000314.1_pt1 | contig 13410 bp, 10 predicted proteins | sample 1612131 | NCBI WGS metagenome assembly OKMM01 (sample SAMN04436778, study PRJEB24849) | human gut metagenome | biome: human gut; feature: NICU; material: stool | host: Homo sapiens | place: USA: Saint Louis, MO | collected 2011-05-04 | reverse complement strand
CAACGTTTAATTTGAATAATCATTGTCGTCTTCTACCGGAAAAATATACCCGTCCAGCTTACGATCAAACAACGCCACCTTCTTACCGGCTTTCGCCAAGAAATAAGCGGCCACGATACCGGAAGGTCCCCCTCCCACGATCGCTACATCCACAGACAAGTTGCTCTTCAACTTCTCGAAGTAAGAGTCAATGATTCCACTTGAAACAATCTGTTCCATCTTAATAACTAATTAAAGTTTAAACATCAGGGAGCACATAGAGGTAACGCCCCCTTTATTTCCTAGTTCTACCTTATTTTCCCTTCGCCGGCATTACCCGGATCAGGTTCGATGGGTATAATCTCAGCCCGTATGACTCGGGCACCCCTATGTGAAAAGTCGGGGGCAAATGTACAAAAAATTAGTATAACTGTACACCTTCAGGTTCCACTTCTATGTTTCCCCTCAATTTTTCCGTCATTCGGATGGATAATGTATAAGATGCCTTGAAGATTTGCCACCAATTTCATCGGGTACAATAGCCAATAACATTCATAATAAAACCATAGGTTATCAGTATAATTATCACGGTATGTTAGTCTTTTCCTTGTTGCAATGCAAATTCTTTGCAAAAATCATCGGTCAAATAATAAATATTTGTAACTTTGCTTACGATAAACGTAGTGGTATTAAATCTGTAAATCTTGTAATTAGGTAATTCAAACTTATAGTTTCTATCTCTGGTTTTCAATTTATCAACCAATATGACTCATATTAATCCTTATAAATCACTGCAATTATGTCAATGCATGCTATAGAAAGTTTGGTGGAATATTCCGTGATAACAACAGCGACCGCCTCTCCTGTTCCACCTTTGGCACAAAGTATTTGTTATAGTCTTTACCAAATCCAGAATCAACTGGACTGCGGGTACACGGTATTACGGGTTCGTGATGAACTGGAACAACTCGGTTATCTCTCTCTTTTGCCTCCGGAGCAATTGCCGGAGCCGGAGCGTAGCGAGGCGAGGCGGCTTGCCGTAGAGGGCGGTTTCTTGAAAGATGGTACTTATGTGGACGGTTGTTCCGGAAAGTGTTGTGTCACCGCAGGGACTGCATTATGGAAAAAGCTGCTTGAGATGAGTGTTCTTCCTGTATCGGCAAAGGCGGAACTTCGGCTACTAGACCCTTTGGAATTGGCGGAACAAATTGTTCCCTTAGCTTCTAAGGCACTTGCCGAAGGGGATAAAAGAGGAGCCGATACGATGGGATTGGTACGCGTTCTTTCCGCTACTTTGCGTAGTGGAAGGTTTGGACGATGACAATGCACCCGAACCTGAAAGAATCCAAACGTTGCTCCGGCTGCTGGCAGTTCCCGAAGCGTTTGAAGTGGCAGGAGCCTATGGGAAAGAGATGGATTTCGATTTTGAAGAAGAGGACATGTCTTTCCTTGCCGGTTGGGAGACCCCGTACAACCAGTGGAAAGAGAAACAGGAATCTCTATTTCCAGAATTTTGTAAACGCATAATGTACAAGCTTATAGAAAAGCATGATTTTGCGGAAGCCGACCGTTATGCCTCCCTTACAGGAGATGAAAATGATCCGTCACGCCTGCTCCACCGTTGCGTGGTCAGTTTCGCTTGCCACCAATGGCTGAAGGCACAAGAACCGGGCACATTGCCACCGGAACGCCTGCTCTCTCTCCTTGAGGTCAAAGAGGGGCTTGAGTACCTGAGCGGACTGCCGTTAACTGAGCAGGAACTTGCTACTTGCCGTATTTATTTGTTACAGACACTTGTATTGTTGGGTGATTATCCGGCTACCATCGAAATGCAGCGATCCCTGTTTACGGAAGCTATCAACAAACTGGAACAATACCCCGAAGGAGAGACAAAACAGATACAACAAATCGCATTATCCATCAGCTACTACCAAATGCTATACACTAATCTTCCGGACGATTATCCCTCTAAGAAAGAATGGATGCGAAAAGGCTTTCCCGGATTGATGGAACTACCCGGCATCAAACGGATATGTGGTGAACTGCTTCCTGAAATGCCGCAAATGGCAGATACGCTGCAAGGATATATGGAACAATGTGATGCCTTGATACAATATCTTAAATAAAAGAAGTTATGTGCTTTACCGTCAGAAAAATCAATATCATGTTGTCGCTGCTGTTAGTGGTGGTATGTTCTTGGGGACAAGTAACGGATGCGAAGAATTTTACAATCACTCCGCAAACCGTAGTGAAAACCAATTTGCCCAAACAGGCTCCCTGCTTGTTTGAGTTGCAAGACATATTGAGAGAACGATTCGGGCAAAGCGCCATTATGGGAGGGTTACGGGCAAAAGGCAATTCGGTTATCGAGCTTTGGACAGACTCTGAGTTGGAAGGGAAAGAACATTATATACTCGATATATCGGCGAACAAACAAATTGCTCCTCAACATATTGAGAAATGTAAAAAGCTTAATCTTCTTCCGACCAGTCATCAGACCAACCGAATTCTTTATCCCGGAATAATTCAGCTAATCCCGAAATCTGCTTGAACCGAAGTAACTCATTTTTATCCATTCCAATATTACGCATGATCCACTTATCAGACATCCCAGATTTGACCAACTCCGTAACAATCTCCGTCATAAGTTCCAAGTTGTGCATCCCTCGAGCCCTGTTATGGCGAATGGTTGAAGCCATTCGGTTTGAAATATCTTTCTCAATCACCGTTACAGGCAACATTCCTTTCTCACGATCATAAATCCTTTGAGATTGCTTCATAACCAGATAACGATGATAACCATCTACTATCTCATATAAATCATCCTCTTCAAGATAATAACAGACGCAAGGCATCGTATAGCCATCCTCCCAAATGGAAAGTTCCAATAATCGCATTTCCGGTGGTGCCATGATATTAGGGTTATAGCTGTTGGCTACAATTTTTTCTATAGGGACAGCCCTAACACCATATGCCGGACTAACAAAGTTTCCCATGCTTATAAAAATTATATTTGTCCATTACTTCTTTTCTCATATCCCTCTCTCGTTTTGTCTGGGAAAAACCCATATACTTGCATGTATGATCGTTTTTCAAAATACAAACACACATACGTTTGTAAGTAGGGATTTCTTTAAACTCGGGTATATTGATATCATCGATATACTCCATCCGTACTGGTTTCTTATCCGTATGGTAAGCGGTACATTCTTCCACAATGATAGGAATATTAGCCGCCCGTAACTTAGCGATTGTCTCCTCACTGAGGCATCCCCCTTTTTCTCTCCAGAATTTACGGCTGACTCTTAACTTATTCAAATAGTTCTCACGAGTTTCTTCGGGTAAGGTATTTAGGAGAAAATACATATATTTCTCCCAAGAGAACCCGGCTGGGCACTTGATAGCCCTCCATCCCATAGCGGAGGTATTCCCATATATACCGGCAAAGCCAACACCGTTTACACGTCCAACCATCCGCCCCCACATGTCGGGATCGACAACTTTGTAAATGAACAGTGTGGATATCGCTTGGGATATGAATGGGCTCGCCACACGTTGCCGGGACAAAGGCACCCCTGCTTGATAATACAAATCATACAAATGATTATATGGCCAACCGAACTTTCCGTTCGCTATCCAGATATCCTGAGTTTTCCAATCATAAATAGGATATGCGTTATATATAGAATAATTCATTCTGCGAGTCCATTTATAATTAGCTAGTTTTCTGTAATTCTTATCACTATGTATGGCCCGCCACCTATTAAAACTCTCTTGGGTACGGATACCAACAAGGCAACATATACGCCGGCCCATTTTCCGTTGATACAACCAAAAAGGGAACATATTCTGAAAATCATAATCCCACATGTCCTCCTTGAAGAAGTCAAAGTCTTTCGCCCGGAGACATGAATGGGGCATCTCTCGAACCCAGATATCCCGGCACTCCTCGCTCCAAGGTCTCCAATATTGTTGAAACATAGATGTACATGTCTGGACTTTAAAAGGAACACAACAATGATAAATATCAAGGATATCGGAATTAGCGGCATAAACCTTTTCCACATATTCGGTCGTCTGGCTGTATTGAACCTCATAATCCATATGAAATACACCTAGTTTTCGTCCCGGAGCGTATCTACGAATATAATCTACACACAAATTCAACAGTACACCACTATCCTTTCCGCCGGAAAAAGAGACGTATACGTAATCGAAATAATCAAAAATGATCTTCAATCTTTTCTCTGTCGCCTCGTACACATCCATTCTTCGCATCATGACTCTACCTCCGGTAAATAATGCATTTTATCATAATTTTTCCACTCAACACATGTCTGGAACTTTTTTTGTGAGAACACTTTTACATGACGTTTATGCACAACAGCCATAAGTGAAGCTTGAGATGAAAAATCCTTTATGACTTCTTCAAGAAGTTCACTCAATACCGAAGGATCGTCACCACTCACGAAATAATTGTCTATAGAGTAATAGATATGTCCTTTTTTTACAGGCATAAAACCAACAACAGCCGTTTCATGAAAGGCTATATACCAAACGTGGCTACGAGATGTTTTAAAAGGGTAATTGTTATTTTGTCGCAAAATGGCTGGATTCATGACCAAAGGCGCGACAAGTTCATATAACAATTTGTCCGTTCCCTGCAATGTCATAATTTTCATGGTCTGCACTTAATAATATTACCATGCAAATTTAGGCATTATATATAGATACCGTAACCACAAAAACACAAAAATGTAATTTACCCTATTTATATTTAGTCACTCGCTCATCATCGATAACGCCTTTCCAATTCATACCAAAAGCGAAATCATACAGATGGCCCTCGCTGTCCGTATAGCATTTCATATCCCGGGGAACATCCTCGAATTGCTCCTCCACGATACGCATATCTGCCGGCTGCAAAGGCAACAAAGCGGAAGGCTCGGCTTTTCCACTGATGATATCCAAGACCGCTTGGTTTTGTACACCGAAGTTCACCAAAATGGCATCCGCCGAACCCTCGAACTCGGACATAATCGTGGGCTTATCCATCTCCAAAGATACGATTACAGGCTTACCTTTCATTTTAGCCTTTGTCTCCAAAACAGAAAGCATATCCTGCTTATTAGCTGTTTTCACGGACTTACCTTTATAAGAACGGTTCGTGAAATTCTCAAACGGATCTCCCCCCGCCAAACTTGGGTTACGGGCATAGGTAGCGGTATAATCATTATACTGTAAACTGATAGGCATATAACCGTTTCCTCCTTTCTCACGATCGGATTTATCATACCCCGTACCACTGTTCGGGCTCGTCATAAAGACGATAGCGAAATCCGCCTCATCGGGATTATCAACGACCGTAAAATACTTACGAACCAAATCCAAATTCACCGGATCATCCCTATGAGCCTCGCTAGTCGTTCCGAAGAAACCGACTACCGCCGGATAATAACGTTTCGGAATATACACCTTCATCTCCTTACTCATAGGTAAGGCGTTTCCCTTATTTTTCAGCATCACGACAGAAGCGAGCTGGGCATCGTAAGCCTCCTTCATAAAATCAGGATTCCCTACGATCTTTTGGGATTCGGCAGGGTCTAAATAGGGATTCTCAAATAATCCTGTCCGAAAGATATTCAGTAATAAACGTACGGCAGAAGTCTCGAAACGTTCACTCATGGCGGGCTCTCCCATCTCTTCCACACCCATCTTATAAGCCTCCAATACCGGGCCTTTATCGTTATTACCACCAAACTGATCTACGCCAGCCATCAAAATACGGTAATGCCGTTCGGCAACAGAAAGCTCCTCCGCTCCCCAAGGTTTTCCGGCGAAGGTCTCTATGCCCGTCTCATCACCCGTGATTCCCCAGTCTGTACAAACCACACCGTCGTATCCATATTTCTCACGTAATTGATCCGTAATCAGATAACGGTTGTAACTATTCGCAATATCCGCACCATCCGGATTCAGTCCGACAGAAATCGTATAATAAGGCATCACCGCAGAAGCTTTGCCGGTAGCTCCATCCAATTTAAAGGCGCCTTCCACAAAAGGCTTCTTTTGTTCCTCGATATTCTTTCCGGGGTAAACAGCGTATTTACCATAACCGTAATGAGCATCACGTCCAGCCTCACCCGGTCCACCCCCCGGCCAATGTTTTACCATGGCGTTTACGCTCTCATAGCCCCAACCGTCACGAATCTCTTTCCCACCGGTTGAAGTCTGAAAACCGTCCACATACGCACGAGACATATCCGTAACCAAGTCCGGATCCTCTCCAAACGTACCGCTCACACGGCTCCAGCGGGGCTCCGTCGCCATATCCACTTGCGGGGACAAGGCAGTAGCGATACCTAACGCCCGATATTCAGCAGAGGCGATCTCACCAAAACGTCTCATCATTTCCGGACGGAAAGTAGCCGCCAAACCTAAAGAACCGGGCCATAAGGAGATCTGTCCTCCGCTACCAAAATTATACTCTGTATCCGCAGCCGTACCATGGCGAGGATCGGAACTATTATTGGCTGGGATACCGTGACCGATGCCCTCCACTAAAGCTTGCACATTATTATTCCAGCGAGCCGCCACTTCTGGACTTTGTACTCTCGTAACCAATACATGACGAACATTATCCTCGGTGAGGAATTTACGCTGCGCATCGGAAAGATCGGATGGCTGGGCTCCACTCTCATCAAAAGATTTGCCATTGTAGGTAGAAGCTCCAAACCCTTTCGAGGCACCGGGGATAGATTGATGGGCGCTATAAAGCATCAATCCGGCGATCTCCTCTGTAGATAACTGCCCGGCCAAATCAACGGCACGTTCCTCGGGGGTAAGACGCCAATCCTCATACGGATCAAGCAACCCGTTCCGATTCAGATCTTTGAAGGCATATCCGTCAACGGCAAGAAGTCTCACCCCCGAATTGGCCGAATATCCTAATACAGCTCCTTCTTGCTGGGTAACGATACGGATAGAATCTTTCTCTACCTCCGTCCACTTCGTGCCCGAACAAGCACAGGTGGAAACTAACAAGGCGCCCAACATACCATGGGTCAGCCGAACAGTAATAAAAGGTTTTCGCATACTTTCTTAGTTTTAATAGGTTAATCTCTATTCAATAATGGTTTCTCAAGAATACGATTTATCCGAAATGAGGCGGACGCTTATTCAATCTGCGCTCGATAAAGCTTTTCATAAATTCCACGGTCTCGTCGATCCCTAATACGGATACATCGATCGAGAAATTATAAGAAGAGGCCATTCCCCATGTCTTATTCGTATAATAATTATAGTAAGCCGCACGGGATTTATCAGTCTTCTCCATCATGTTCTTCGCCTCTTCCACTGTCACACCATGCCTTTCCACGGTCTTTTGGACTCGGCTCTCCACTGAACTATGGATAAAGAAGCTCAAACAAGCCGGATCATCCCGGAGGATATAATCAGCGCAACGCCCTACCAAAACACACGACTCAGTCTCCGCCAATTTACGGATAGCGTCACTCTGTATCTTAAAAAGACCGTCATTAGACAAAATATCATTATAAGGCGTAAACATCCCTCCCATAAAAGAAGAGTACCCCATCGTAAAAGCGTACGATAAACCACTGGAGGCACGTTCGTCCGCCTTCTCGAAAACATCCTCGCATAATCCACTCTCACGGGCCGCCACGGTAATCAGTTCCTTATCATAGTAACCGATACCCAACTCCTTCGCCAAACGTTGTCCGATCTCGCGGCCACCGCTTCCGAACTGGCGGCCTATCGTCAATATGATTTTATTATCCATAGATTTCAAGTTTAATTCAACCATTTACAAACGTACAAAATTATTTTTAAAGCCACGATAATAATATAATAAACACTAAAACAAAAAATAATCAAAGTTTATACTTACATTTGTTTTCGAATAAATTTAGTACACTCAATTTATCATGAATAACATTCATTCCAATACAACATTTCTTAATGAGGCTATAGACAAGAAGACCGATGTAGAAGATGAAAAGACCGACTTGATTTTGGCCAATATGATTGATTTGCGAAAAACGATGTCGGATGTATTGTCACTTCTTCTTGGAGCCAAAGAAAACTCGGTTATTGACCAAGCGCTATTCCGCATCTTACAATTTTTCGATGTGGATCGGGTGTATATCGGAACATTTGACGAACAAACTCATACTGTTGACTTTACGAATGAAGTTACTTGTGATGGCATTATCTCTATGCGAGAGGATTTACTGCGTCAACTCCCGCAAGACGAGATTCCTTGGTGGTACGATAGTATCAAAAAGGGCATGGATATCGTTATTCATGATGTCTCTAAAATGCCGGAAGAGGCGAAGAGTGAGCAGCATCTTCTGATTTTGCAAGAGGTTTCATCCTTATTAGTCATCCCTATTTTCAAGCAAGGCAAACCATCCGGATTTATCGGCTTTGATTCTGTAAAAAAGAAACGGAACTGGAGTGCCTTAGATATAGAGAATTTACATATGTTGGCTGATATCCTTTCCATAGCCATTGAAAGAGGGGAAGTTCAAGGATTAGTAGAACATACGGCTATGCAAGTCATGAAAAGCGAGACGAAGTTTAAGATCATTTTCGACAAGATGCCTTGGGGCGCCGAACTTTATGATGAGAATGGAGTGTTGGTAGATATCAACCAAGCGGATCTCGATATTTTTGGTGTTACCCGTGAGCAGGCCGTGGGACTGAATATGTTCGAGAATCCTAATATCCCGAAATATGTAAACCAAAGCCTCAAAAACGGAAAAGATATATTCTTTCCACTTAATTATGATTTCAAGGTTGCTTCTCAAAACGGCTATTACGATAGTCATCATGATTCTAAAACAAAGCATCTGTTGGTAAAAGGAGTCACATTAAAAGACTCTCTTGATAATATATTCGGCTATATTTATATTGTATTCGACGATACCGAGAATCACATCAAGCGGGAACAAATCGAAAATAGCCTAGCCCGGCTAAAAGTATCGGTAGATACCGGGGATTCCATTCTTTGGGAATACGATGTAGAGAATGATAAATTGACCGTAGATTTTGGCCTCAATGAAGACATTAATAATAATGAGGGGCTAAAAGCGATTCATGATTACAACTTCAAGAATCAAGAAGACTATAAATCCTCAATCCATCCGGATGATTTTGACCGGGTATATAATAAACAGTTCAAACCTCTCCTGCAAGGGAAGATCAATAACTTCGTAGCGGCTTACAGGCGTATCCTCAATGGCAAAACATTCTGGTTCAACTCCAATGTACGCTCCTATAAATTCAACGATGACGGAACGCCTAACAGGATCGTAAGCTACACCTCCAACATAACCCAGCAACGGGAAAAGGAGATCGAGCTAATCAAGGTAAAGGAAGCTGATAAATTGAAGTCCGCGTTCTTGGCGAATATGAGTCATGAGATACGCACGCCGCTGAACGCTATCGTCGGGTTCTCAAATATAATCGCCGAGATTGATGATGAGGTAGAGCGTCAATCTTATTTAGATATCATCCATAAAAACAATGATTTGCTACTGCAACTGATCGACGATATCCTTGATTTCTCTAAAATCGAGGCGGGAACCATGGATTATCATTTCGAGGAAGTGGACATCAAGGATATATGTGGCGAAATCGCATTGGCAGACTCTATAAAGATGCCTTCAGACGTGGATCTGATCTTTGATCTCGACTCCCCATCCGTAATCGTTAAAACCGATGAGCGGAGGGTTATGCAAGTGATATCCAATTTCGTGAATAACGCTATCAAATTTACCACAAAAGGAAGTATCACGATTTATTATGAGATAGAAGGGGATTTTATCCGAGTCTGCGTGAAAGATACAGGTATCGGTATCTCCGCGGAAAACCAAAGACGTATATTCGAGCGATTCATCAAGGTAGATACTTTCCAGCAAGGTACGGGATTGGGATTAACCATCAGCCGAACCATTATCGAGGCATTAGGAGGTAAAATCGGCGTAGACTCTGAAGAAGGGGTGGGTTCCACTTTTTGGTTCACTCTGCCTTTGGACACAAAACGGACTGATATTGAGCTTTCACCGGACATCCTCGTCCAATCCGAAGAAACGCCCCGTTCAGATAGGCATCATTCCATCTTAATCGCCGAGGACGTTTATGAGAATTATTTCCTTTTGGAAACCTTGTTTGGCAAGCAATACCAACTTTATCATGCGCTAAACGGGCAAGAGGCTATCGATATGTTCGAGACATATCATCCGGACCTAATCCTAATGGACATAAAAATGCCGGTTATGGACGGATTCGAAGCAACTCGCAGAATCCGCACCTTATCCAAGACCATTCCGATCATAGCACTCACGGCATTCGCTTTCGAAAGGGAAAAGGAGATCGCCAAACAATGTGAATTCACGGATTATGTAGTGAAGCCCATTGATATAAAAGAACTAAAGAAATTAATCGCTAAGGTATTGGCATAAAAAAAGCGTGTTGCGACAATCGCAACACGCTTTTTTATTTACTTAGGCATCGGAGCAGCAGAAGGAGGAGGCGTTCCCAATCCCCATTCCTTATTCGCTTTCGGCCCCATCTCTAACTCTAACAAACCACCGACGGCGATATCGCTATGATTGAACCAAGGCTGGTTCAAGGTTACGCCGTTCAACTTAGCGGATTGTACGTATTTATTCTCATCGGACGCGTTATTCGCACGGATCTCGAACGTATTGCCGTTACCCATATCCACTTTCACGTCGGTAAACATCGGGCTACCGATATTATAGGTAGGAGAACCCGGAGTCACCGGATAGAATCCCATCTGACTGAAGACAACGAAAGCGGACATACCACCACCGTCCTCATCACCCGGTACACCCATCAAATCATTGCGGAACCATTGATTCAATAAGGTACGGATACGTTTCTGCGTCATCCAAGGCTTACCCGCATAATTATACAAGTACGGGATATGCAAGCTCGGCTCATTCGCCATAGAGAACATACCTACGTTACCCGTATGATCCGGAAGCGTGGAATAGAATTGCCATTTAGACATACCCAGCGGCGTATTGAACATGGAATCCAAAGCAGAGGTAAACGCCTCATTGCCTCCGATCAAAGAGATCAAGTCACCGATATTATGCTGTACGTCCCAACGATAAATATATCCGTTATTCTCATCGTAATAATCACGGGCACCCAGACCACCATCATAACGGTAATCCAATGGATAGATAAACTTGCCATCCTTATCTTTCGGATGGAAGAAACCTGTCTCCGGATTAAATACGTTCCGGTAATTGTAAGAGCGACGCAAATAATAATCCGCCTCGTCTTTCTTTCCCAATTCTTGAGCGATCTGGGACAAGCACCATTCATCATACGAAGTTCCTAAAGTCACGGCGATCGGCTGACGTTTTTCCCAAATGGATACGTTAGGCACCGTCTCTTTCTCTCCCGGTCTCAACGCAGGAATATAGCCATGTTCCTTGTAGAAATCGTCCAACCAACCGGCGGGAGCGGCAGACCACGGGATCAAGGTCTTTTCCTCGATACCTTTCTTACAAGCGATATAAGCCTTTTCCAGCTCAAACCCACGCAAGCCCTTGCGGTAAGCGTCGATCACGGTAGCGACAGCATGGTTTGAGTTCATACGGCGTGTATCTCCCGTCACCTCCGGGAAGGTAGGCATCCAGTCGGTACCCATCTGCTCCGCCATCAGGAGATAAGAGTTGATGATATCGTTCTCACGCTCATTATCGATCAAGACACGCAGGGGATGCGTAGCACGGTAGGTATCCCAAATCCAGTCGTCCGTATAGAAAGGCCGTCCGCCATCCTCATGGATCTTTCCGTCGAAAGCACTGTAATAATGTCCGTCCTCGCTCAAGTTTATCGGGCGTTCGTAGCAACGATATAAAGAGGTATAGAATACGGTCTTCTCATCCTTGGTACCGCCTTGTACTTGTATTTTACCTAAAGCGTCGTTCCAATCGTTGCGGGCGATCTTCGCTACCACATCCACGTCGTAAGCGGCGATCTCACGCTCCAGATTCTTCTTCGCCTGTTCCTCGCTGATAAAAGAGATACCGTAGCGAACGCCAAGTTTCTTCACGTCCTCCCCGAAGGAAAGGGCGATAGCGGCATTGGTACCTTCCACGGAGGTCTCGTTATAGTTGACACTGCCGTTTGACAATACACCCGCTTTCACAGGCTTCTGGTTCGTCTCGGCATATAAAAAGACTTTCGTTTTCTTATCTATATATTGATAACCGCTTACGGAATTACCATTTACTTGTAGCTGTCCGTTACGGCTGTTAAATACCAGATAAGCCGGTCCCTCTTTCTCGAAAGTGAGCGAATATACGGCACTTTGATGGGACGGGGCGAAGTCCACGTCGATTTCCTCATTATCCAGATATACCTGATAACGGTACGGCAAGATCTTCTCCCGATCATAGCTATAAGCGATCACGGGTCGCAAGCCGGATTCGTCACCTTGATAAGGGCATAAATTGAACGCGGAACGCTCACGATGGTTTGTCACGATAATAGGCAAACCGCCCAGACGGTCGCCCGTGAAGTCCGCACGCTCCGGATATACACGTAGCATACTGTTCGGCAAATGCACGGTCGGGAAAGTAGGCACCAATAAATGGCTGATGTTTCCCATATAAGGATTCACGTAATCCACCGGGTCCATCGCCGAAGGAGAAGTCCCTCCCCCACCGGCGCATGACACCCACAGGAAAGCGGAAGCCAAAAGGGCCATCGAAGTTTTAAGCTTTGTCTTCATTTTGTCGATTATTAATTCGTTAATTATTCTTTGCTTCTCAGCCGGGTACTTTCCCGGCAATCCGTGAGACGTTGTCTCACGGGTAACAGAGCTAACCGCTCACTAGTAAGGGAGCTATTTACTCAGCCGTCTTCGGACGATTTTCCGGGGCAGCTCCGAACTCCTTATTCGGTGTACTTCCCATCACAAAGGTAAGATTCCCTCCCTTCACGATATCATCATACAGGATATAAGAATTGTTATAAGGTTTACCATTTAACAACACGGATTGGATATATACATTCTCCTTGCTGTTGTTCTGGGCTACGACCTCGAAAGTCTTACCCTCCGGCAAATGAACGGAAGCCTTATCAAATAACGGGCTACCGAACACGAACACGCCATTGGAAGGATTTACTTGGTAAAATCCCAAGGCAGACATGATATGCCAAGCGGACATCTGGCCACAATCCTCGTTTCCGATGATGCCCTCCGGTTGGTCGGTATAGAACACATCTTGGATGTAACGAACTTTCTCGGCTGTCTTCCATTGCTCGCCGGCGTATGGATAAAGGTAAGTGACATGATGGCTCGGCTCATTTCCATGGGCGTACATGCCGATCAAGCCACTGATATCCGGAGAGGCGTTC
>OKMM01000298.1_pt1 | contig 14087 bp, 22 predicted proteins | sample 1612131 | NCBI WGS metagenome assembly OKMM01 (sample SAMN04436778, study PRJEB24849) | human gut metagenome | biome: human gut; feature: NICU; material: stool | host: Homo sapiens | place: USA: Saint Louis, MO | collected 2011-05-04 | reverse complement strand
TGGCTCATCATTGCGCAATATGATGAGGTGACTGCGATGATAACGTTGTCCGCTGATCACCCAGTATTCTGGATCATAGAAGTGCTGTGATGCAGGGTCTGCTGTGTTTTCAGACGTCAGAAACGGCATCATCCAATAAGGGTCAACCTGAATGATTCCCTTATAAGACCCCTTTGTCACACCATCAATGTTAAAAGGCTTGCTGTAATATTCTGGGTCATCGCTACGCACATCAAATATGATGACGCGGATACCAAAAATATTTTTGAATCGTTCGGCTTCAACTAAGTGCTCTTTGATATTAAATTCTTTATCAATTTGCTTTAGGCGTTCGCTTGCCTGTACTGACAATTCTGACTCAGAACTGGATTTGACTTCCCAACCTTTACGGACCGCATCGCGGCCTACCATGGAACACGCCTTGTTCACCAGCCAATGCTGTGCGATGATGGCACAGGCTTGATAGCCGATGAATGACTGTGACAAATACCAGTTTTGAAGTTGAATAGGTACTGTGTATGGGTTGACTTGCCCTTCTGAACTGATGTTCTTTAAGGCATTATCCATAACCTTTTTGGATACTGTTGCGGAATCGACTGAACGACCTTTTATGATTGCAACACCATCGCCATTAATATCAGGCTCATATAAAGGGAAGTCATCAACCGTTTTAAAGGTCGGTCGATTGCTTTCAGTCTTTTCCCAGCGTTGACCGCTGCCGCGCCTTTCAAGGCGTTCAAACGGTGCCAATGGGTCGCCTGGCGGCATCTCCGCTGGTTCGGCTTCTGGTTGCGTCTTCTCCCAGAGTTTTATGCCAAGAATTTTCATTGTTAACGCCACCTGACAGTGAAAGGGAATCAATCTATATTATAAATATTCATGTGTTTGTAAGCAAATGATATGTATGGTGATCATAAATAGTTCATAAAATATTTTGCTTTTGTATCATTTTGAGTTATATTTTAGTTAACCAAACGAAAGGAGATTGAAATGAGCACAACAATTGTATTTGTCGTCTTGCACAACGGCGAAGTCGTTAACGTATGCGAATATGAAGAACTGGCAAAGGCCACTGCTGCGCGATATGAAGGTGCTACTATTGACCCGTGGATTTTAGATGCGCGCAACGTCTTGCAGGCGACTTTGGATGAGTGGCTATTGGGTCGCAAGGTCTATCCAGTAGACGACATCGACTCCATTCAAGGTGAAACAGTATACTTTGAAGATGAATGCGTTCGCGGCATCGGCAAATTTATGGGATTGTGCCCATCTTCATCCAAAAATAAATTTTATCGTATTCAAGTTGAAGAAAACGATATGTTTGACAAGGTCACGCGCTCGATTGTTCCTGGCGGCGGCACTCCAATCTTTATGGCAGAATCAGACATCAAGGGGATTATCAAATGAGAACTTTAACCGAACTCGATGTTTTGAAAGATGTTGCAGCCGCGCTGGGCGTTGAAGTCTCCGAAAAGTCGACACTGGGTGCGTTGCGTCGCGATTTACTCGAAGCCGTCGACCGCAACGATTTTGACCGTAAGTGTTTGCAAAAGAAGATTCGACAGGCAGTAAGAGCGGGTAAGCGATTCCGTGCCAGGTCGTTTGCCGCAAGAAAGCTTGACCTTCAGCACGGAATGCTTTAGTTGTTAAAGGTTAGAGAAGAAGCCGGATGCTGCAACAATTGGTTTCATCAATGCAATGATTGCGGCATCCGCTTTGTTAGGCGATTTGACTCCACGCTTTGCCATATCTTTTTTCGATTCAACTTTGAACTTACCAAGAACAGACGTATCTTTGCGCGGCGCTGACATCTCAAAAAGAAACGTCTCAATCTCTTCCGCAGTCCAAGCAGGAATACCAAGTTCTGGGATGCCGTCTGTGTCGATGGAAATCAACTCATCAGTCGGATATACGGCCTGCCCTGTCGCATACTCATATGTCTTCCTGAATCGTTCGGCAATCTCAGTCCATTTTTGCGCTTTTATGTTTGCGAAATGGTCTTTATTGAGTATTTCAACGTGTGGTAACTCAAGGAAAACGTCATCAGGATCATCAACAGCACCTTGCGCGTTGAACGCATTAAATTCGATTCTTGGGAATGTTGGATTTTCATGGATTGCATACTCATTAAGCTCATCAAATTTTGAACCAGAAAATGCACCAACACCGATGGCGTCATAGGTGATTGATGCGCCGAATGTCAATGCGTCTTTCCAGACTCCGCTTGCGGACTTAAGCAATTCATCTTCCAGACCTTCCCATGTCTTGATGCCACGTAATACGTTGCCTGTGACAAATGCTGTGGCGTTTAAGTCGTCGCCGTCGTCCGCCACGTCGAAGCCTATACGGTTAGACCCTGACAAGCTCCATCCCAGCGTAGGGTGTTTGTGGAGGTTTAGCGCGGCTTTGACGAATGCACGGTTGATGACCGACTTATCGCCGCCTGTCTTCGGTACTCCGCCATAAACGTGTTCTGCCTTTTTCGGGTCGCGCTCATACATGCCAGCGATAACGTCCAGCATTGTTTGCGACAAGAATGGATTGTCCTGCCAGTTAATCTTCTTAACGATGGCATTTTTAGGCGGTCGCATAACAAAGTTCTGGTAGACGAAATCAGCCTCTTCATCAGGGTTAAATATGATCCATATTTCTGACCCTTCCTTACGAATTGTCGGCTCAATAATGTCCCACTGCTCTTCAGTCAGCGCGTGCGCTTCTTCAAGCCAAAGAACGTCAACACCTTCTGTTGATTTGATTTCGTCAACGTTGCGTGCGATACCGTAAAATAAGAATTCAGATTTTGTTCTTTTATGTTCAATAGAGTTCTTTAATAAATTGAACTCATCTTTAAAATCAGAAATCTCTATTTTGTCTTTTAATAGCGTATATACTGATTCAGAAATCTTGTTCTGGAATTGTCGAACGCAAAGGAATTTTAATTTGAAGTTTGCCGCCAAATAAATAGCAAAACCAGCGGCATCGTGCGATTTGGAAGATGCACGACCGCCGTATATGACTTTGTATCGCGCTTTCGTCTTCCAGACTTCTCTTAAAGCAGGATTCAACTGGTACATGACTTTCCAATTATGTGTTAATATTTTATTCATATTATAGTTTGCTTGAGACAGCTATATCAAGTAAAATTGTGATTCCAGCTTAGTAGTGGATAAAGGGTGATCTTTTTGGCCAGATTATTTCTGGCCATTTTTTTAATTTAAATTCACAAAAAGTTTGCCTTTCTGAAATTCTGCATTATAATCATATTAACTCAAAACCGGAGGTAATATGAAACTCATCGACCGCGCCATCAAAGCCATAGACAACCATTCCACCGCTATTGCATTTGTGATGGGATTCTGTTTTACTGCTGCGTTTGGCGACGTTCACACATTCAAGTCTGTCATCTTGTGCTGGTCCATCTGGTCCCTTATTTCTCTGGTTTTGATTCTTCCGATGACGTGGCTTGTTCTTACTTGTCTTGAATCTCAAGGTGAAGACTGATGAGACTATCAATCAAAGAGCGGGCAAAGCGGCCCAAAAGGAGTGAGCCAAAGGCCAAATACACATGCGTTGGCGGACCGTTCGACGGTCAAGTGATGTGGCTTTCAAAATCTAATCCATCGACGGTTGAGTTCAGCCTTCGTGGAATGCGCGGCAGATACCTGCTAAATAGAGAAACAAGTGGCAGTACATTTGTGGAGTGGAAAGAAAATGGCAAATGAATTAACCTTAACGGTGCCAAAAGAAGTGCTGGACAAGGCATATGCAGATTCTGTAAAAGAATTAGCTGGAGTGCTTGGAATTGAAGCTGAACGTTGAATTCATTTTCAATTCCTAAAAGATACTCTTCAAATCAAAGAGAATAGAGAGGCTGGAAGCGGTACGCCTTTAGCTCTAGCAATCCTCTATGCGGGACTTGTTTTGCAATCTGGAGATGAACTGTGAATCGTTGGTGCAGTTGGAAGCTTAAGCGACTTGCCTGGGCCAATGCCGCCAATTCTGCTGGCCCAATCACCGCTGGCGTTGGGTCGGTATGGGATGGTGAGGGCCGTTGGGACTCGCTGTGTGGCACGCGCCTATTCTTTCGCGTAAAATAATATTCACCCTTCCCGATGTGGGAAGGGAATTTAAAGAGGTTATCATGAACAACACTTTATCACAACTGCTAATCTGGACCATTGCGGCTATCATCGGCACCGTTATTATGATGTCAAGCGCAAAGGCTGAAACGGATATTTGCGGCAGACTTATTTCTGAGAATGGCGAGATTTATTATGGCAACTCAAAAGGCGATTATATATCGCCTGAAGTTTGCGCTCAGAAGAAAGCAGAAATGCAAAAGCAGTATCATGAAGATCAATCCATATCTCAGGCCGCGCTGATTGAATTAAGTATATCAGCCATCATCTTTCTAATCGTTTTTATGCTCATTATTAAACCAAATAATGACAGCAACCGTCATATTCCTCTCAAAAGAAATTAAGGCTATAATACGGTTGTCGACAAAACGAGGACCGTAAAATGCCAAGGCTAATATTCAAAAACAACTTTGAGGTCGCGCTGGCCCAGCCAACGACGACTTCAGACACAGCAATCACAATTCGCTCAGGGTCGGGCTTTCCGACCTTGGCCGCGAACGAGCGTGTAGTGGCGACAATCGTCGACGCTGCAACAGGCCTCCAATTTGAAATCGTCACAGTAACAGCCGTAGTTGGAAACGTGCTAACCGTGCAGCGTGCACAGGAAGGTACTGCAGCGCGTGCATGGGCAGCTGGTGATTTGCTTTCCATTCGAACAACTGCCGCGACTTTGACGGGTGCTGTCCGAAACTTTGGAGAGATTCCTAACGGAATAAATCTCAATGCCTTGACTGGTTCATGGTTTGGACAGTATTCCCAACCGATAAGCTCAGCGGCAAGCACGGCCCTGAATTATCCTGTTGATAGTGCAGGCGTGTTGGAAGTCCAGCAAACAAAGGCTAACTCGATAGAAGGTTGCGTGCAAATATACAGAGCGTACAACTTCCCATTTAACTACACCAGGACATATGATTCTGTAAGTGGATGGACAGAATGGCGCAAGTTTTTCACGAGTGGCGATATAATTCCAGTCGCCAACGGCGGCACAGGGCAAACTACCATTCAGGGTATGAAGTCCGCTTTTGGATTTGGCGCAGTCGCTGATCAAAACATCGTCCCGACTTCCATGGGCGGTACTGGCTCAGCAGACAATGCTCAAGCTTGGCTAAATATTCGTCCACAAGGGTCAACTCCGCTGGCTGGCGACCCTGTGAATGATTACGATGCTGCAACTAAGCGTTGGGTCGAAAACTTAGTTAACACAGGCACCGTTGGCCCAAGCATGAACGGTGTTATGAACTATGGCGTTGGTGACTTCCACTTACGCGACAGTCGTGCATATATTCAACCGTATGAAGTCGTGTCTGATGGACAGTTATTGAATCGAGCGGATTGGCCTGAACTTTGGGCTTATGCTCAGATGCTGTCACCTATTGCCGATGCTGACTGGCTTGCAAACCCAGCGAAACGCGGCAAGTATTCTCTGGGTAACGGAACGACGACGTTTCGAGTGCCTGACAGGAACGGTGTTCAAACTGGTTCCATACAGGCCTTATTTGGCAGAGGTGACGGTGGGAATTCATCATCCAACGGGGTTGTGTCTGAATCAGGCGCTCCAAATATAACTTACACAGCGCCGCACACAATGGTGACATTGGCTTCTTTGCCAAACCAGGTGGCGACTAACGGTGCTTTTCAGTCAATAACTTCGGGTGACTCTCCTGCGGCAGCAGGCTCTGGGTCAAGATTCATACAAACAAACTTTGACGCCTCTCGCTGCAGTCCTGTTTATGGTCGTTCAGCAGCGGAAATTGTTCCGCGTAACTTCGTAGGAGTCTGGGTTATTCGTGCATCGGGCGGATTCGTTGCCGCGAATACGTCTTGGAGCGTAATAAATGCAGACTCAAGCGCACCAGTGGCAGGCACCGTGGTTGTCGGCGGCAAAGTGGAATCAAAATATAGCAATCCTAGTTCATCACAGTTTGCACGCCTGTACTCAAGTGCTTCATGGGGTTCTTCTAGTTGTGCCGTCGTAGAGGCGGAGGGTTCTTCCAAGCACGCTTATAAATTCTATGAAGATGGCACCGTTGACTTCCGACAGTCAGGGAAGACTAACCCATTCCGCATGTATACAAATTTGGGGACATGGAATGGCATCACGGATGCCTCGGCAGCAAACCTGACCACTAACGGAATGGACAGAGTGGCCATCGCGAGTGGATCAGATACTCTGGTGCGCGGCTATTCTCTCGGAGGAATCAAGCCTAATGGCTATCCGACCAAGGTTGGATACCATATGTACTTACCAGGGAATGATGCATTCGGCATAGCTTGCGTGGTAATCGGTGGAGATAACGGAAAATTTTGCCGTTACTTTTTTGACATTGGTGGTCAAATATATGGTTCAACCGATTACGGTAACTTCAGTTATACAAAAAATGGCACTTCTGACTCACGTGTAAAACACGGCATCGCCCCTGTTGGAGTTGATAAATCATACTCTAATATTAAAGGACTGGAATTTGTAGAGTTCATTTATGACAATGACGAACAAAATCGAGTTCGGCATGGCATTATTGCACAGCAAGCAGAGGTCGTTGAGCCTTTATATGTTAAGACGCGTAAGTATGTTGGCAGCAATCCAGGAGAAATTGTTGAACAAAAAGAACTTGACACAACACCTATGCTTTTGGATACGATGCACGTGGTGCAGGAGTTGATGAAGAAGGTCGAGTCACTAGAGGCAGAGATAGCCGCGCTAAAAGCAGCGAAATAATTCACTCAAGGCGCTGAAAAGCGCCTTTACTTTATGCACTATTAAGTTATACTCATTATACGTTAACAAGTGAGGTGAATGAAATGAAATTTGAAGACATCGACAAGGCCCAAAAAGCAAAGGTGCTGCCTAAATATGTCATCTGTGGTATTGATCCTGAAGACAACCGCTTGGTTTTCTTGAAACAAGTTGATAGCAATGATTCTGGCGACGCAGTTAATTGGTGCATTCCTTTATTTGAGACAGCAGAAGAAGCCCAGAAGGTATTATCAGAAAGCGATTTGCCTAAGCACTATAATGTGGTTTCACAAGATGAAATGGCAAAATTAGTGTTTAATTCATGGACGTTGGGGGATAAATAAATGGATAAAGAGTCACGGCGATTTGCATTTTGGGGCACGGTATGTATTGCCGCGCTGTTTGGTATCGCTTACGCAATCACTTACGCTGCTGCGGCATAATTATGATCATCGATATTGAAAAGGCTCTCAAGCGCGAACTGACGCCAGGTGCAACTCCTGGCGAGGAAGCCTACTACCGACCGAAAGCGCAGCGCACCAATGAGATTCCTGTCGTTAAGCGGACAGTGAATAAGAACGGTCAAAGGTCGCGACCGCGCTCTATCCGGTCCGGTGAAAGGCTGAAAACGATTCGCCAGTGTCTACAACGTCTCGAAATCATGGGTTGTCGCGCTTATATCGACCCTGATGGAAAGGTTATGGTGAGAATTGGCAATAGTACACAACTGCAAGACGGATTACCCTGCGGCGAATCCAGACCCATAGCAAAAACCGACCGTGTGGCTACTGGCCGCGAGGTTGAGGAAAGTTGGTTGGGTGCTTTCTTATTAAAATATTGAGGTTAACATGAATCAAAATGAATCAGTAGCATTCTTACAATGGCTGGAAGGTGTGGTGGAATATTACGCACCAAAGGACCGCTTCATCTTTCAAGGTAAAAGCTACAAGCGCAAAGGGCAGGCCCAGAAAGCAGCGCGCAAGTACTGGAAAGAGGTTTATTCAGAATTTTTTCTCTCAAATGGGTATCATCGGCGCAACGGTATCCGGCGACCCTGCACAATTGGTATCGATTGATGAACGTTGATTTCGTTATGTTCTTGATTATATTAGCAATAAGTGCAGTTTTTGTTGTAGCTATGATTGCGCTTATTGATTGGTTGGATAAATAAATCCAATCGTCACAATTAATAAATCGATTTGAATGCCGCGCTATGCGGCTTTATTATAGTTATTGTTAATCACCCAAATATTAAAGGTAATGATATGTCAAATAAAAATGATTCTATGAGCCACACTTACACTAAAGGCAGCGGCATTGCTTTTGGTTCAAGTATCAAACTTGACGCTCCACCTTGCTATTCTGATGGATTGGAAGTTGGCAACCGTGACTTGACATGGGTTTTACGTCGCCAATCCGATTTAGAAGAGAAGTTGGAAAATATTGAGCGTTCTCTTGAAAGTCTGCGCGACCAGCTTTTTGGTTGTTCTGAAGATGATTCTAAATCTCCAGAGTATTGTGTTAATCATGGTTTGATTGATAATATGCTCGCCATAACCGCTCGATCAATTGGTAAAACTGTGTCCATTGAGTCGTTGATCAGCCAGATTGCTGATGGATTTGGTGATGCCCATAAGAGTGAATAGTGGGTGTTGCTGATTTAACCGTGAATCGTGGGTCGCTTAGGGCGGCCCTTTATTTTGCCTGCCGCGCAGGAGTGTACTGCAAATTTCCTGTGGGTACAAAATAGTACGGTACTGTCCAGGACTTTTTCTTTGAAAAGTTAGTGGACCAAATGTGTCGTATTTTGATTAGTGTACTGCAAATTTCATCAAGTACCAAAACGCACCAAAAGACCCATGCCATAAAAACCACACGAACGCAATAATCAATCGCCGTTACAGTTTCCAGCGTTACAATTCGAAAGCGAATGATTCGACGCATAATAATATGAAGCATAATGATTCGAAAGCGAATGATTGCGTGTAGGATGATATCGGTGGGGATTATTCTAGATGTCGGTAATTTCGCATGCGTACTATTTTCGGGCGAAGGGTCCGCATATTTCTCGTTTTAGTTCGGAACGAAGGGAAAGTTTTGCGCCTTTATAAAACAACGACTTACGCGACCCGCCCTAACGGTCCGATATAGGTGTCTATATAAAACAACGACTTACGCGATGTTCTCCATTTAACGTAATACCCGTTATGCGAACTAAGGAGCATCTCGACGAAGATTATGCGACGACGAAGGGAAGGATAAAGGAGTTTTCGCGGAGAAGCGCATCGAGATAGGGACGAAGAAAAGCCGCGACTAAGCGCGGCCTATTAGTAACGGAAGGATATTATAAGGAGACAATTTTAAAATAAGTTACTTCGCCGCCGAGTTGCGGTACAGCGAGATATTCGCCGCCGATTTCGGTAATCGTATAGACGAAGCCGTTAATCGTTACGCGGGATGATACGATGTCCTCGTCGCGATACTTGTAAAGGTCGAGGAAGTTGATCGGCTCATAAATAGGTTCGATAGTTGCGTCTACGTTAGAGAGATAAACGCTCTCTAAGGTTTCGCCAAATACGTTAGAGTTTTCGGAAGTCTCGACGCGAGCGGAACGGATAGCGGCTAAAGTAATCATAATAATCTCCTAGTTGGTCGGGCGGGTAGCGACCTATTCGCTACCTCATCCCCTCTCGATATAAAACATTATAGTCTTAGTGTACGAAGAAGTAAAGCACTTTTTCGTTATTCTGCAATAAAATATTTATAAGCCTTATCGCCTTCTACGTCGATATACTCGACGATAATTAACGCTTCGCCGCGCGGCGTAACCGTCTCGATAAGGGTAACGGCTTCGTCGTCGGTCTTCGCGAAGCGGATGGCGCTACGTTCGGCGTACTTAATATCGTCGAAGGAAAGGCCGACGAAAGCGACCGCGCGGACCTTAATAATGGTGGATTCTAGTTCCGCGTTAACGGCGGCGATAAGAGAGCGAACGGTTAAACGGTCTTCGTCGTAAGTAAGGATAGAAGAGATTAAAGTGGTCATAATAAAACTCCCGATGCTAGTAGAAGGAAGGGCCATCGCCCGTCTCGATATAAACAAGTATACGCGAGTGTACGAAGAAGTAAAGAAAAAAGATAAAATAATTTATCTCATTTTTATCGAAAAAGTGCTTTACTTTTTTCTACACTATATTATAATGTACTCATATCGGGACGGGATGAGTTAACGAATAGGTCGTTAACGCCCGTCGAGAACTAGGAGTTTAAAATGGCTATTCTTAACGTTTCTTCTATCCGTAACGCTATCGTCGAGAACTACGGCGTAAAACAAATTTTATCCGAAGTCTACGCCGCGAACGTAGACCAAACTATCGAGGCTGGTGGGGTAACGGTCGCCGAGGCTTTTAAACTTTACGCGGCGTTACCGGAATCGGACCGCGAAGCCTTCGAAGTAAACGTTAACGGATATTTCTTCGAAGCGGTCGAAATCGGTAATATCTTACTCGTTATGGGCGAAGAAGAATTTGAGACCTTCTCCCTCGTCGAAGCGTAAGAGAGGATTTTTAGAGCGTCGTGCGCGGCGCTTTAATAAAATTCTTTCGCGCCTAGCGCCCTAACAAATAGGAGTTTATTATGGTTAGCTTAAATCGTTTCTCGACTAGCGGCGACGTTATCGCAACTAAGACCGCCGACCTCGTTGCATTTTATAATGCAAATTCCGGTTCGAAGCCGATTAAGAAGTTTGCGGACCGCCGGACCGCCGAGACTCGCGTAATCGCGTTAATCGAGTCCTTAAACGCGCTCGATGAGCCGTCCAACGAATCGCCCATCCCCGACGCGAAGCCGCGCGAGGAAGTGTCCAGCGATGTAAAAACGCATAAGGCGCGTGCGGTCGTTAAAAAGGCCGAGCCGACGCAGGAAGAACTCGACGCGATGACCGACGAAGAGTATGAAGCCTTCGTTAAGAGCGGTTTAAACGATAGTGCAAATTGCGTAGTGCAAAATGGAACTCCTTCCCATCGCCGTTCGAATAGCGAAGGTATTGCAAAAAGCTGGGATGATAAGGAAGTGGCGCAAAAGCGTCTTACCCGTAACGGCGTTATGGTCGAGGGTGTAGGCGAGTTCAAATCGGTCCGCGCAGCGTTCGCCGCGCTGGGCTTACCGGATAGCAAGCATATTCGCTTCCGCATGAAGCTTAAAGAAGCTGGACGCTTAAACTTCGAGTTCGGCAACAAGTCCTACACCTTCCAGATTATCTAATCGAATGGCGGCCCTTCGGGGTCGCTTTTCATAGTGCAAATTGGTGGCTTATGAATACGCTCATTCTCATCGCTACGTCGTCCATCGGAAGTGGTCGCACCTTATCCCTTTACGACCATAGTGCAAATTGCGCTTATCCTACGCGCGTTGCGGCAATAGTTAATAGTGCAAATCGAATGCTATTCGAGACTTGTTGGCGGGTCGATAACGAGAAAGGGCGCATCGTCTTAGGTTATAGTGCGAATCTGCTGGTGGAGTCGTTCGATTGGACGGCTGAAGGTCGTAAATTGTTACGTAAAGTGACTAAAAGATGACTTATAATAATACACTTTCTAACGCGTTTACGGTTGTAACCTTCCCCGTCGTATTACCGATGGCCCTAGAAGTGGAGAAAATGTGTTCTAGGGCCGTTTTATGGTGCAAATTGGCTAGTGGCGGGAGAATTGCTCGCCTTCTTTGGCTGCCTCTCCAAAATCCTTGTAGAAATCATCCATGGAACGGCCCATCTTGCTGTTGCCATTTTCGTCAATCATCGTGATGCCGTAGATGATATTCAGTTCACGAATCGCATTAAGCTTGGCTGATGCCGCGACTTCTGGATCACGCACAAGCTTAACCAAATTGTGAATTGCACCTTTTACGCTCCAAAAATCCTTGAGTGACATCTCTTCCATACGCTTTTTGAAGCGCATCTTGTAGTATGGATTGCGTTGCGCGCAGAGGATTCGCTGGCCAGTGTAGTTATCTGTTGCAACTTCCATTCCAAATACTAGTGCAAAAGCTGCGCGCATGTCATGACCCTGAATAACAAGGTCAATGAACTCATCGAATAAAGCCTGATTGTGCTCTGCGAATCGCGGGTCTTCAAAGTCTTCAGGCATCGCTACATAATCTTGACTCATAGTGCAAATCCCATAGTGCAAATTAATAGTGTGAATTATACAATGGATGGACATTATATTCAAGTGCAGATTGATGGTCATTATGGCTATAAACGTACACAAATCATAGTGCTGGATGGATAACGGACCGTGGTGCGTGGTGTACTGTTTGATACGTATAAAAGAAATCCATCCCTTTTGCCGCTTGTTATGCAAATCAATGACTTAGCCACTGCTGGCTGGTCGAAGCGTATCATGACGTATCATCCGTATTGCCGCAAGTCTTTGTTTTTACTTATATCTTACGGATAATACGTTAAATATATAAATTAACATAAGTATGAGGATATGAAAAAAATTAATATAAATGTTTTTAAAATGGAGTTAATTAATTTTTCGAATTCTATATATAACGATGCTCAGTTTTATCCGTATCATCCGTAAGATTAATGTACAAGCCAGGCGCGGCAAGGGCTGTACACTCTTACGGATAGAAAACCATGACGTATCATGACGTAAGGGTGTACCACTTTTGAAAATAGGAATCCAGGAACGGCGCGGCCTGCAGCCACGATACGCTTAATTTTTAACCGTATTTTAGGCGTATCAAATGTGTTCAAAACCACGTTTCACGACCCAAGAAAATCCAATCCATAGATAGAATCTAACGAACACCACGGACCAATAGCCATACACTATTAAAATATTAACAATCCTGTTTATATATATTTCTAAATATTTCCGCACAATTAATAAATAAAACACAACCTCATAATTATTCCATCGCAAAACACGACCCAAACAACAAAAGGCCGCATAAAGCGACCCATTGCAAACATTCCATTCTTCAAAACACACAAATCAACGTTCTTTATCTGCTGACCTTCCAGTCACCATTCCTTTTATCACGCTTCTTTAACTCCGTTTTAATGACATTATTATCAACAGTCACTCCTAAACGGCGCAATTCACACATTACCTTGTGACGATATTGTCGAAGCTTTTTGACGTCCATTGTGCTCCTTGAATAAGATAATACCATAAAAATAATATTATCATTCATCTTGTAACGCATACAAGTTTTATAATGCCTTTTAAAAATGGCATTAACGGCATCTGTTTTCAGCAATTCATCCATTAATTCTGGATTCCCTTCACAGACGTTGATGACCCATTCATCCCTTGATTTTGCCGCTTTCAATCCCCTTAGAGTTAATAACTCATATAATGCCTTTCTGCACTTAGAGCAATCACCAATTGTAAAACTTGATTCCATTTCTTGAGCATCGGTCAACTCTGTATTGCCTTTGTTGAATTTACCGCACAAGCTGATTTGCTTGCCGTTGTCAAAGTAGTGGGCAAGTTTTGAGTATCGCGGCTTGCCCCATCCTGCATCGTTACCCATCACCCCTCCTTAACGACCCGATAAGCAACAATCTTTGCACCAGTCGGGCTTGTGACTTTATCCCATGTCAAACTATCCGAAGGAACAGCACCTTTTGATTTATAACCGTTGAGTAATTCAAACTCAACCATCTTCCCAGGCACCGGATTCACGCCACCAAACCACACGGTCCACGCTTCCTCCTTAATCGGTACGTTGCGCTCCTTGTATTTCTCAACAGCCTCGCTAAAAAGCTTGATAACATCTTCAGCGGCTTTGATGCGCTCGCGGTATTGCTCAATCTCTTTTGTTAGCGACTCATTAAGCTTGAGCAGTGATTCATAGTCCTCATAGTGAATCCAAGGACCATCCTCATTGACCGCCATCCCCCTTGTTGACGATGCAGTTAAATCGATTGATCATTTTAAGCTCCAGGTATTTAACAGGGTGTTGCGTAAGTTTTGCACTTCTATCTTGAGAAGGTCAATTTGCAAGTCACGATGGGCCAGTTCAGCGGCAATGTCCGACTTGCTGTAGAGTCCTTCATGCGTCATTGCATAGATGTGGCGAGTATAATAGCCGCCCTCGTCGAGTTGCTCGATGTCACGTTGCCCGACTGCGTATTGTTTATCGGTCATAATTTCACCTTCTCATAAACGGTTGCCACTGCACCTTCGCCCTTGCTCA
>OKMM01000296.1_pt1 | contig 14179 bp, 11 predicted proteins | sample 1612131 | NCBI WGS metagenome assembly OKMM01 (sample SAMN04436778, study PRJEB24849) | human gut metagenome | biome: human gut; feature: NICU; material: stool | host: Homo sapiens | place: USA: Saint Louis, MO | collected 2011-05-04 | reverse complement strand
CAAAGAACGGACAACCGAGGAGGCAGGTTACTGACAGATTATTACTGCGCCCGGACTACCGGCCGGGACTGTGTTTTTTTCTTTGCGTCATTTAGTTTTCTTTCTTATTTTAACTCACCCTCTTTTGTTTTGCAAGTATAACCGGAAAGCCAGCCGGAAGAACCGGCTGGCTTTCTGTAAGATGTCCTGTATTCCTGCTTATATCTGTCATGGCCCAGCCAACTACCTGGTTTTAAACTGCCCCACCAGTTCCTTAAGTATCACTGCCTGCCCTGACAATTCCTCACTGGCAGCCGCGCTTTCTTCCGCTGTTGCAGAATTGGTCTGGACCACGCTGGATATCTGATCCACCCCCTGCGTCACCTGGGAGACGGCCTGGGACTGCTCTGCCGTGGCCTCTGTTATCTTATCCACCGCCTTTACCGTATTTTCAGTGGAAATCACTGCTTTCTGTAAGGATGCTGCTGTCTCGTCCGCGATTTTCATACCCTTTTCCACGGAACGGGCAGAACCTTCGATTAAAACAGATGTACTTTTGGATGCTTCCGCACTTTTGCTTGCCAGATTCCGCACCTCATCCGCCACCACCGCAAAGCCTTTGCCTGCAGTACCGGCCCGCGCAGCTTCAACCGCTGCGTTCAGGGCCAGGATATTGGTCTGGAACGCAATATCCTCAATGGTTTTTATAATCTTTCCGATCTGTGAAGAGCTCTCGCCTATGTCCCTGACCGCATTTACCAATTCAAGCATCTGTTCATTGCACTGCTCCACTTCCCTTCCGGTCTCGCTGCTCTGACTGTGGACATCCCCGGCTCTGTCGGCAGTTGCTATGATTTTTCCGGATATATCGTTAATCGTAGCAGCCAGTTCCTCAATGGCGCTGGCCTGTTCCGTCGCTCCCTGGGACAGGGCCTGGGCGCCGGCTGATACCTGCTCTGCCCCGGCTGACACCTGATCCGCTGACTGATTAATCTGGCGCAGGGTGTCGCTCAGCTGTGCACTCAGTTTTCTGGCAGAATCCAGAAGTCCCCTGTAGCCCCCCACATATGCTTCTTCACATTTAGAATCCGCAGTCAGGTTGCCTCTTGACATCTCTGCCAGCATTTCATCCATATCCTGAATCATAAGCCGGAAACCCTGGACAAGGGTTCTGGCCGAATCAGCCAGTATCTGTGTCTCATCCCCGGTATGTATCTCATGAACAGGTGTATCCAAATCCCCCTCCGCCAACAGCCTTAACCGCTGGGCGCAGTCCTTTACCGGCTCTCCGATCTGTCTGGCCAGCCTGTAGGCCATATAGGAGGATATTGCCAGGAATACCACCATGAGTATGATTGTAATTATAATACCGTTAACCGTGGACTGGGTAAAATCTTTTGTGGGCGCATTGATTGCAAGGCTCCAGCCCTCCGTGCCTTCGATCGGTGAGAAGGCCAGGAACTTCCTGCTTCCCCCGTATTCATAACGCCCGAAACCAGATTCTCCCAATGTCATGCGGACTTCCAGGGCAGCCAGGTCCTTCAGTTTTTTATCTGTTTTTGCATCTTCCTGCGTGTTTTCCCTGTTTTTTACATTGTCCATATTCTTATGGGCAATTGTGTAACCGGCATTATTAAGGATACAGGCGCTGCCGTTGGGACTAACCTGAAGAGAGGCCACTATATCATTTAAAAATGTCTCATTCGGTACAAAATACACCACCCCTGCAACCTTTTTTCCAGGTACTCCGCCCTCCCAGATAGGAGCTGATACCATGATGCTCAGCTGGCCCGTTATCTTACTGACTAACGGCTCCGACACCGCAGTCTCCCCCTTCATGGCAGATTTCACATAGGCCCGGTCAGAGTAGTCTTTGCCGTCCAGGATACTGATTCCGTCCAAACCGATTATATTACCTCTTTGAAGTCCGTGGGAAAGGGCCTGGTTCTCAACAACAGCCCGCTTTTCCTCCACTGTGGCTGTCCGGTCAGAAAGCGTTGGGATACAGCCTGTGACATATGCAATGTTTTTATATGCATTCAGTTCCTCTTCAATACGTTCCGCAGCCGTGTCAGCCATCTCGGTCATGGTCTGCCCCAGTGTGTCAATTGTACTGGTGTAGTTGAGCCACGCGCTTATTCCGCCCACTATAACCAAAGAGGTCAGTATGGCAATAAGCATGCATGCAACGATTTTCATACGTATACTTTTCATAATCCCCACTCCTTTAAACTGTCATATTTTCACACCCAAAAAAGCTTATAGTAATTTTATCGGCATTTTTATGAAAATAATAAGGTTCATAAATATAACGGATACCGGAGAATTATGCTACTGCCGGAGTTTAAACTGATTAATGGCGCTTTCAAGGCTCCTGGCATGCTCCCGCAGTTCCTCGGAAGCGGTTGAGGTAGTTTCAGCAGTATTCATATTCGACTGTATTACTTCTGAAATCTGATGAATGCTTTCGGTGAACTGAGACAGGATTTCCTGCTGCCTTGCAGACGCGGCTGCAATTTCATCCACCATGTCCGTTGATTCCATCGCTCCCTTGCCTACCTGTTTCAGAGTGGCCATGGTATTACCTGTTAATGTGACACCCTTTTCAACCAATTTCAACGTATTTTCAATGAGCACAGTTGTATTTTGGGCGGCTTCCGAGCTCTTGGCGGCCAGGTTGCGCACTTCATCTGCAACGACTGCAAAGCCTTTTCCGGCAGCCCCGGCCCTGGCAGCCTCCACGGCAGCGTTAAGAGCCAGTATATTGGTCTGGAACGCGATATCTTCAATCGTCTTTATAATTCCGCTGATTTGATTGGAAGAGCCGGATATTACACCCATTGCTTCCGAAAGTTCTTCCATTTGCCGGGTGCCTATCATCAGCTGCCGGGCAGCCTCAGTGGAACAGGATTTTGCAGATTCAGCTTTATTTACAATGCGGTCTAAGTGAGAGGAAATTTCTTCTGCATTAGCGGACAGCTCTTCCACTGCCGCAGCCTGCTCGGAGGCGCCCTGTGATACGATGCTGGAACTGGCGGCCACATTGTCAGAGCCCAAGGACACTTCGTTTGCTGTCATATGTATCTTTTGAAGAGAATCGTTCAGGGAATCCAGGATTCTGATGAGTGATTTCTGAATAGGAAGGAACTCACCCAGGTATTGGATATCTATGGTCTGGTTCATATCTCCTTCAGCAATCAGCGACAGCTTGTTGGCAATATCCTCTATGTATTTTTTCAACTCAGTCTTGGTGCTGTGAATGGAGTTAACAAGCATACCAATTTCAGATGTATCCGGTTCCAGATTAAACGGGTGGGACAGGTTGCCGGATGCGATTTCATACATCTGGTCTTTAATTTCCACAACGGGCTTCAAAAGCCTGCTTTTTAATAACCGGAAGGTTATAATCTGAAGAACGACTATCATAAAAACCACAGCTACAAAACAACAGAATATGATATAACTGACACCGGTAAGCCGGTTCACCTCGTTTAAAGTTCTATCGTCCAGAGTTGCAAGGAAATCCGACTTTATCTGGTTAATCTTCGCCACGGAGGATTCATATTCTTTCCCATATACATAGTCTATGGCAGCAGCTTCATTGCCGGCCATTACATTCTTCATGGCGTTTTCTTCCAGAGGAACAAGGGTGTTGGAAAGATTGGACATCTCGTCAATCATGGACTGCTCGATAGCAGTAATACCAATTTCCTTCATCTTTTCTACGCCTATATCACGGTTTTTAAGGTGATTAATTTCATTCCAGTAGTTATCATAATGCTCCTGATTGCCGGTGGCAGCATAGGCCCTTACTTCATTGGTGAGATAAGATGAGCCGTTCATAAAACGATTGGCATTGTAGGTGAGTTCATAGCGGTATTTGTTTGCGGTGTTAAGTTTCGTGGTTATCCGGCTGTAACACACAAGGCAGAATACCATAAAGAACAAAGCCAGAATTGTTACGCCGTTTAACAACAGTATCAAGGTAAAATGTTTCATTTTTTTACACATAATGATCCTCCTCGGATTTATAATATTATCCCGGAATCTCTGAGCCAGTAAAATCCAGGCTTTCAGGCTCCCTTTTTATCAGCATGAACCATCACGATTCTGAGAGATCATTTATAATGATTCCCGCTTATTTATATATCGGCAAAACATGGTGGTTACATTAGCACTTTTTGTAATTATATTTTTAATATAATTGTAGTTTGCAGCAAGAAGTGCTACAATAAAATAAAAGTGAATGGGGGGGCGACAAAAAACATTATGAGTAAAGAAATCAAGTATCCTTATATTGTATTTAAATTAGTGGACACGTACTATTGTGTAAGCAGCGAATGCATATCCACGATAGTTCAGCTTCCGCAATATGATAAGATACCTGAGAGTCCGGAAACTGTGACAGGGATGTTTCGTTATCGCAATCAGGTGATTCAGATGTTAGATTTACGCACTACATTTGGATTCAAGTCTTTGGCAGAAGAATGCAGGGACTTTGAGAAGATGATAGATGCCCGTAAGCAGGACCACATTAAATGGGTAAATGAACTGGAGACGGCTGTCACGGCAGGGACTCCCTTTTTACTTGGAAGAGACCCGCACCAGTGCGCCCTTGGAAGATGGTATGACAGTTTTACATCGGAGAACAATGTGGTCAATTTCCATTTGCGAAAGATTGACGATCCTCATAAGAGGCTGCACATGGCAGCGGATAATATAGAACATTGCGCAGAAACCAGTGAGAACACATGTGAGCTTGATAAGTGCCGGAACCATATCCTTGAGGATGTGAAGCAGAATTATATGCCTGCCATACTGAAGCTGCTGGATGAGACAAAGGATGTCTTCCGTTCTTCGGTGTATAAGGAAATGGTGCTGCTGCTGGACGGGACAAAGTGGGGAATTGTTGTGGACGAAATTATATCCGTGGAGAATCTGACTGTCATAGAGCAAAAGGAAAATCATGTGGTTGGACAGACTTCTTTTATACGCAACGTGCTGGAACGTGAGAAACAGGATGGTTTGATTTTTGAACTGAACATAGACGCACTGACCAATCATATGATGGGCTATAAGAAAGCATTATAGAGAAACCACATAATAAGCCCGCCTTTTGGCGGGCTTATTCCTATCCCCTATGCTGAACCGGTACAGATCAGCATGGGGTTTATTTTTTACTTTATTTTTTATGTTCCAATTTCATACTTTAATATTTATCCCCGCCTGCCGATACAGGAGAGGACGGCCTGCTGACTGATGCATGGGCCTCAGCCTGTGTCCCGAAGCTGCTTCCTCCAGTGGTCTTAAGGCGGAACTGGCTGACCAGGTTTTTAAGGATCTGGGCCTGGCCTGATAATTCCTCACTGGCAGCAGCGCTTTCCTCTGCCGTTGCGGAATTGGTCTGGATTACGCTGGATATCTGGTCAATGCCCTGGGTCACCTGGGAGATGGACCTGGCCTGTGCCTCTGACGCGCTTGATATCTCATTGATGGTTCCCGTCACATCCTGCACACCGGTCACCACCTCATTTAAGGACATGGCCGTCTCGTCCGCAATCTTCGTTCCATTCTCCACTGCCTTAAGGGAGCTTTCAATCAGTGCCGCCGTATTCTTGGATGCTTCCGCGCTTTTGCTGGCCAGGTTCCTGACCTCATCCGCCACAACCGCAAATCCCTTCCCTGCCTCGCCTGCCCTGGCAGCCTCCACCGCAGCGTTCAGCGCCAGGATGTTGGTCTGGAATGCAATGTCCTCAATGGTCTTAATGATTTTTCCAATCTCGCTGGAACGTTCGCTGATTTCCCCCATGGCAGACAGCATATCCTGCATCCTCCGGTTGCTCTCCGCTGCCTCATTTCCCACTTCATTGGCCCGGTCGCTGGCATTCTGTGCATTATCCGCATTCTGCTTTACCTGGGAAGATATCTCGTTGACAGTGGCTGCCAGCTCTTCAATGGAGGAAGCCTGTTCCGTGGCTCCCTGGGACAGGGCCTGGGCTCCGTCGGATACCTGCTCGCTGCCGCTTGCCACCTGGTCAGAAGACTGGCTGATCTGGGCCATGGTATTATTAAGGGAATCCGATATATTGGTTAAGGCTGTTTTTACCTTGGCAAATTCCCCTGCATAATCATAGGTCAGCTGGAACACCAGATTCCCCTCTGCCACCTGGTCCAGAACCTTGGAAATCTCATCAATATAATTCACATAATCCCGCAGCCTGCTCACCGTTGAATTAAAGTTGACTGCAAGGGTTCCCAGTTCGTCCCTGGAGCTGTAACGGATTTCCTCGTCCAGGTTCCCGGCCGCTATGTTCTTTGCCACCTGGTCAATCTCCTTAACCGGGGAAGTGATGCTCCTGACCACATAGACGGAACACAGAACTCCTGCCGCAACAAGCAGGATAATGACTGCTGTCATGATGAGCCGCGCCCCGGAATAAAGCTCGTCGCCATCCAGACTGGCCTGGGTCCCGCCCTCCGTATTAAAGTTCACCACCTTAAGCAGAGTTGCCGATGCCTGGTCAAAGAGGGTTTTGGCCTCTCCGTTTACCAATCTCATGGCTTCCTGGGTCTGATTCTCACGGCTGAGTGTAATCATCCTGTCATGGATGGAAAGATATTCCTGCCAGGCAGCCCTGGCATCCTCCATCATGCTCCTGTCTGTATCATCTGTCGCCAGATTGGACGTATAGTTATTGAATGTCGCATCAATTTCCCCCTTAATACGCTCCATCTCCGTCTCATAGGACGCCATGCTTTTCTGGTCCTGGGCCACGATATGGGCAAATTCATTGATACGGTAATCCGATGTCAGGGTATTTAACTCTTCCGCTGCTATGGTGGACGGCAGCCAGTTCTCCGCCAGTATGGTACTGCTGCCGTTAATCTTAGACATGAAGCTGAGGGAAGTCATTCCCAACGCTATCAGCCCCACTATCAGCATCCCCACAAGAATAAACAGTTTTGAACGAATCCTTAAATTTTTCATTTGTATTTACCTCCTTACAACATATATCGGCATTATTTTGACACAAATAATAAAATCTTAACAAAATCTTTACACCAACACGAAAAAAAGGCTGTAAAACCAACCTGTTGATGCTGGTTTTACAGCCTTTTATATACCAGTTCCATTTACCGGCGGCTATTTATATATGTAAATACCCCGATAACCACCGCCCCAATAAGAAAATATTTTACAAATAATATGTTCATACTAACCTTCCCATGAAAACCGGCTTAAGGGCAGCACCCTTTTAGTATTTTTCCCCGCTTTCATATCCGAAACCGGACATATCCGTATGTGCATGTACCGGTGCAGGCGCGGACTGCGGACCACGCGCTCCTGTTCCATCTGTCTTTAACTGGAACTGCCCCACCAGGTTCTTAAGGATCTGGGCCTGGCCTGAAAGCTCCTCACTGGCAGCAGCACTCTCCTCAGCTGTGGCTGAATTCGTCTGGACCACACTGGATATCTGGTCAATGCCCTGGGTAACCTGGCCAATGGAAACAGCCTGGTCATCACTGGCGCGGGAAATATTATCTATGGTTACGGTTACGCTCTGGACCCCGTCCACCACCTGGTTCAGGGCATCCGCTGTCTCGTTGGCAATCCTGGTGCCCCGGTCCACTGCGTGAAGGGAACCTTCAATCAAGGCAGATGTATTCTTGGAAGCGTCCGCAGACTTGCCGGCAAGATTGCGCACCTCATCAGCAACCACGGCAAAACCTTTTCCTGCCGCTCCTGCCCTGGCAGCTTCCACTGCTGCGTTTAATGCCAATATATTGGTCTGGAAGGCAATATCCTCAATGGTTTTGATGATTTTCCCGATTTCGCCCGAACTGCTGCTGATATCCGTCATTGCAGAAAGCATCTCCTGCATGCGCCGGCTGCTTTCCCCTGCCTGGTCCTTGACCTGAGCCGCTTTACGGCTGGCCTCCCTGGCATTTTCCGCATTGGCCTTTACATTGCCGGATATTTCATTAATGGTAGCCGCCAGCTCCTCAACAGAAGAAGCCTGTTCCGTGGCTCCCTGGGACAGGGCCTGGGCGCCGGATGAGACCTGGTCAGAACCGGCTGAGACCTGGTCCGCGGACTGGTTGATCTGCATGAGTGTGCTGTTGAGATTATCTCTCAGCTTAATAATGGAGGTAAGTATGGAGGTAAAATCGCCCACATATTTATCCGCGTTACGGGTCTGGACGTCAAAATTCCCATTTCCCAGCTCTGCAAACAGGTAATCTTCATCATGGATAATGGCTTTCAGGTAATCCACCATGTCCCGGACACTGTCTGAAAGCTGTCCCAGCTCGTCCCTGGATTCATATTTGAGCTGGACATCCAGGTTTCCGGCTTCTATCTCCTCCATTCCCTTTTGTATTTCCCGAATCGGCGGCACAATGGCACGAATCAGCATAAGAGCCAGGATTACCGCAATCACAATGGCTGCCACGGAAAGCAGGATAGCCACAATTAAAAGCATATTCCGTACACGGGTGGAGGTATCAAAATCCTTTTGTCCCAGGACATCAACGGAATCCGCAAAACTTCTGAGGTCTTCAATTGCGTCATTGACCTTCGGGTTATATTCGTCTGTTAAGAGCTGCTGGGCGGATGCATTTGACGCTGCCGTATTCTCCAGCGCCAGGGTTGATATCTTGTTCCTTAAATCCTTAACCGCATTCATTTTGGACTCAAACTGGTTAAGAAGGCTTAAATCCCCATCATAATTGTTCCGGAACCACTCCAGTTCTGTTGTTACCATGTTCATGGCCTCTTCTGTTTCTGACACATAAGAATTCGTATTGGATGAATCAGAATCCACTGTGGCCAGGGATACGCTCTTAATGGCTGTCTGAAGCTGAATCCGGATGTTGGAGGAACGTACGATGGCTTCATGACTATTACATAAAAGCTTTCATAACTGTTTCCCACGTTATTCATTCCCAGAATTGTGGCAACCACGGCAATACAGAAACACGCGATAATGATTGCAAATACGGCTGTCAGTTTTTTAGCAATTTTAAGGTCTCTCATATTTATTCGTGTCCTTTCCTTTTTCTTCCTTATATCTTATATATCGACACCCTTTTTATTTTCTTAACTTCTTTTCCCGGGGAACATGTTAAAATCTTGTTAAGCCTGCTTCCTGCCCGTATGCTTCAACCGGCAGATGCGGGTTTCCCGCTGTGGGTACTGCTGACTCCATCATCTGCTGCAGCGCCTGCCCCTGTTCCCGTGCCGTATCCAGGGTCTTGCCCAGCATTGCCACATTCATATCTGTCATCAGACGCGTACTCTTAAGGTCCATACTGGCTGATGCGATTCCTGTCAATAAATCCATACTTTCATATCTCCTTTCTGATTCCCTGCACTTCTGTTTATTTATAAATCTGTTTACTTAGTTACCGCTTTTACCGCTTTTCCTTCCATACATCCGCCAGCGCCCCGTACCCGTCCGGACCATCTAATACATAAATCTTCTTTATCATGTCCCTTCCGTTATCCAGGCGGCTCATGGCGTTCACGTATATTTCATTGACCTTCCCGGACGGGACCAGGATGATATCGGAATATAGGGCCTGCGGTATACGGCAGTGGTCCTCCTCTGCCAGTTCCTCATCCTCATAAAAGGGCATGTAAAACACCATCCCCGCGTTCTCCCTGACTTCCATGAAATCATAATCCGGCCGGATTCCCCCCTGGCCCGGACAGGCATAAGGGCCGTCGGTAAAGACCATGTCCGGCTTCCTTTCCCGGATGTCATACTGTCCGAATCCAAACGGCTTTACCGACTCTGGTATGAGTGCTGATTCATCATGCATCACGGCTTCTTCCCCTGATGCATCTTCTTCCTTATAAGATGCGGTAAGCACATAACAGTCTGCCTTATCCTTCATGAGATGGTAGAAACGTTCCATCTGCTTCCAGGCCCGGCTTCTGCACACAAGGAAAACGATTTCCAGCCGCACTTCAAACTCAGCCTCCAGGCTGGAACCGATTTCCCCACGCTTGCCTGCCAGCTGCCTGCCCTTGCAGAAACGCTCCTTTAAATCCTCCTCCACCATATACTGCCAGAGCAGTTCGCAGTAATCCTCCAGAAGCCTTACCGTCTGCGTGCCGTCTCCCTCCACCTGTTCTATGGCTGTGCCGATTGCCATGGCCGATGCCTGCATATCCTCAAGGAGCCGGGCAATCTCCTCTGTTTCCCGCTTCTTTGTCCTGGAATCCAGGATTGCTTCCGCCCTTCCCAGGGTAGACAGCATATCCCTCATCTGCTGTTTCATGTTTTCCCGCATGTTTTTTCCCGCCTTTCTCATAATTCCACAATATGTATATCGGCATTTTGCGCCATAATATAACAAAATTTTAATATATTCCAAGCTGTCCTCACTTTTCCCTTATGCTTTTATTTTTTGTGCCGATAAAATAATTATGGTTTTACTATGATTAAAATTTTAAAGAAGGCGGTGTAAGCACAATGGATAATGGTATGGAAAGTATGCTTGATACGTATCTGTATGAAACCAATTCCCTTTTAGACCAGTTAGACGAGATGCTTGTTGCAGACGAAAAAAGCGGGGAGTTTTCATCTGATGATGTAAATGAAATTTTCCGGATTATGCATACCATCAAAGGGTCATCTGCCATGATGGAATTCGGTTCCCTTTCTATAATCGCACATCATATCGAGGATTTATTCTTCTATATCCGTGACAAAGGGATTGAATCCCTGAACCAGGAACATAAAAAAGAGCTGTTCAACCTTATGTTCCGGTCAGAGGACTTTCTGAGAAGTGAAGTGGAAAAGGTGGAGCAGGGCGCTCCCCTGTCAGATAATCTGGATTCCTTTGCCCTGGAAATTAACGGTTTCCTAAAGAAAATCAGCAGCCCGGAAGGCAGCGCCCCAGACCCCTGCGGCTCTAAAAACGGGGCGGACAAGGCAGATAACAGGTCCCTTCCTTCGGACCCTGAGGCAGTGTGCTGTCTCCACATTTTCCTGGAAGAGGGAGTGGGCATGGAAAACCTCCGCGCCTATATGATAGCCAATTCCTTAAAAGAATGTGAACTGGATTTCAACTATTATCCCGCGGACATGGAAAGCAACCCGGATTCCTGCCAGACCATTGTTGAAAACGGATTCTTCCTGACCTTCAGCAACCGGGAGACTGCTGCCCAGGCCGAGGATATCATCAAATCACAGAACCATATCCGCTCCTATGAACTGCTGGATATGTCTGTTTCCCCTGATACGGAACCAAAACAGGACGCGCCCGACCAGGGGCAGGATAATAAAAAGGCGGCGTCCCCGTCCGCTCCCGCCCAGACACCGGGTTCCTTTGCCCAGGGCAGCACACCGCAGCCAAACTACGCGCCTGTGAAGCAGAACCTGATCAGTGTGAACCTGATGAAGCTGGACAGCCTGATGGATATTGTGGGAGAGATTGTCATAACTGAATCCATGGTCACCTCCTCCCCTGAACTGAAGCTTCTTCCCAGGGACAGCTTTGACAACTTCATGAAATCCGGACGGCAGCTGCGCAAGCTTACGGACGATCTGCAGGATATTGCCATGTCCCTGCGCATGGTCCCCATATCAGGCGTGTTCCAGAAAATGAACCGGATTGTCCGGGACATGAACCAGAAGCTGGGCAAGGATGTGCGCCTTAAAATCATCGGCGAGGACACGGAAGTGGATAAAACCATTGTGGACAGTATCCAGGACCCCATCATGCACATTGTCCGCAACAGTATGGACCACGGCATAGAAGAAACAAAAGAAGAGCGTATTGCCGCGGGCAAGGACCCCCAGGGTGAGATTATCCTGTCCGCCTCCCATACCAGCAGCGAGGTGGTCATCTCCGTGTCAGACGACGGATACGGCATGGACCCCCACAAGCTCTTAGCCAAGGCCAAGGAAAAGGGACTGCTGACCAAACCGGAAAGCGAATATACCCGGAAGGAAGCCTTAAGCCTTATTATGGTTCCCGGCTTTTCCACCAACCAGGCTGTGACGGAATACTCGGGCCGCGGCGTGGGCATGGACGTGGTTAAGAAAAATGTGGAATCCGTGGGCGGCACTGTCTCCATCGCAAGCGAGGACGGAGCCGGCACCACAATGACCATGAAGATTCCTCTTACCCTTGCCATTGTGGACGGGATGAAGGTAACGGTGGGAAATTCCATTTTCACCATTCCCATATCCAATATCCGCCAGTCCTTCAAGGTAAAAGACAATCAGATCATCCTTGATGAATACGGCAATGAGATGGTGGAGCGCATGGGAAGCTTTTACCCCATTATCCGGCTCCATAACTTCTACCGTCTGGATACAGAGGTCACTTCCGTGGACGACGGCATCCTTCTCTGGGTGGAGGCCAGCGACCGCTCCTATTGTCTGTTCGTGGATGACCTGATCGGCGAACAGCAGGTGGTTGTCAAACCGCTGCCCACTTACTTAAACAGCTTTGAACTTAAAAATTACGGCATAACCGGATGCACCATCCTGGGGGACGGTAATATCAGCATTATACTTGATATACTCAGCCTGCATGCTGCTGCCATTGAAAATATATAACACGCGGAGGGATGAATGATGTCAGAACAAATCGAAATCCAGAATGGACAGGAACCGGAAAACGAGGATATGAACAATTCAGTGGAGCGCTGCCTTACCTTTGAATCAGGAGGTCTTGTCCTGTTCCTCAGTACAAAATATGTAATTGAAATCATAAACGCCTATGCCATCACCCCCCTTCCGTTGGTCCCGTCCTTCATTAAGGGAATCATTAACCTCAGGGGACAGATCCTTCCGGTGGTGGACATCCGTCTGTGCATGGGCAAGCCGGAGGTGGAATACACCAACAAGACATGTATTGTTGTGCTCAACGTTGATTCCATTTCCCTGGGTATTGTAGTGGATTCGGTCCGCCAGGTCATGGACATCAATTTCCAGGACGTACGGCCCATTCCTGTTAAGCGTCAGCAGAAGTTGCTGGACGGCATGGTAAACATAGAAGACGGCGGTGTGCTGATGTCCTTTGACTGCCACGCCCTTGCCAACTACCAGTATTAACTGCCAGGATATCCCACAGGAGTCACGATATGCTAACTTTAACAGATGAAGATTTTCACAGGCTTTACACCTATATCAAAAAAAATTACGGCATTGACCTTGGAAAAAAGAGGCAGCTCATCGTGAGCCGCCTCTCAAACATGCTTACGGCCAATGGCTACACCAGCTTCAAACCTTATGTGGATGAGATTATTTCCGGTCAGAACCGGGATATGGTAACCAGCATGCTCAATAAGCTGACCACCAATTATACATACTTCATGCGGGAAGAGGCTCATTTTAATTATCTAAAGGATACGGTCCTTCCCAACCTGGCCAGGGCCCATGAGCGGGACCGGGTCCTCTCCATCTGGAGCGCGGGCTGCTCCTCCGGCGAGGAGCCTTACACAATCTCCATGTATCTCAAGGAATTTTTCGGTTCCCAGGCCTCATGCTGGGATACCCGGGTCCTGGCCACCGACATATCCCAGCAGATACTGAACACGGCCCAGAATCCCACCTATCAGGAGGAAAGCCTGGGCCGTGTGCCGGAATCCTGGAAACAGAAGTACTTTGTCAAAACCGGCGGCGGCTCCTACTGCATCGCGCCTGCCATCAAACAGAACGTCATATTCAGGACCTTTAACCTGATGGAGCCCATCCGTTTCAGGAGGCCCTTTGACCTGATTTTCTGCCGGAATGTGATGATATATTTTGACCAGCCCACAAAGGTGGACCTGGTACGGCGTTTTTACAACGCAACCGTACCGGGCGGTTATCTTTTTATCGGGCACTCAGAAAGCCTTAACAAGACAGAATGCCCTTACCATTACCTGATGCCTGCCATTTACCGCAAGGTACGGTAATGGTTATTTACACTGATTTACCAGAAAGAAGGATATGATATGGAACGTAAAATCCGGCTGATGATCATTGATGATTCAGCAGTATACAGAAATTGGCTGATTACCCAGCTCTCAAAGGATGAACATCTTGAAATCATAGGATATGCAACAGACGCCTTTGATGCGAGAAAGAAAATACCCGCCCTTAAGCCTGACGTCCTGACCTTGGATATTGAAATGCCGGGGATGTCAGGTCTTGATTTTTTAAAAGAACTGCTGCCCAGGCATCCTCTCCCTGTC
>OKMM01000277.1_pt1 | contig 15065 bp, 14 predicted proteins | sample 1612131 | NCBI WGS metagenome assembly OKMM01 (sample SAMN04436778, study PRJEB24849) | human gut metagenome | biome: human gut; feature: NICU; material: stool | host: Homo sapiens | place: USA: Saint Louis, MO | collected 2011-05-04 | reverse complement strand
TTATGTGTATTCTCTGGATGGAAAATTCATAAAAGAAATAAAACTGCCAACGAGGTCTAATTATCAATTGATAGAGGAACTGGATAGTAAGTATTTCGTTACATGGACATTACCTGCTTCTGAGAATGAAAATTGTATCAGCGTTATTTCTAAAGAGTCTTTCAAGAATATGAAAGAATTTTGGCATGTCCCTCCCGTTCTCACTACTCTGAATTCTAAACCTTTTTATAATTATGAACATAAAGTATATTTTTCGAATCCTTATCAAAATGAAGTATATGAAGTAAGGACAGATAGCTTACGGGTTGCATACCGTTGGGATTTTGGAAAAGATAATCTTGATTTGAAGGAGTATGGATTCACTTTATTAGAGGATCAAAAGGTTGAGGAATATAAATTAATGTTGCAGTGTTTACGTGATTCTACTGTACCTTATTTATTAAGGCATCAATTTCAGAATAAAAAATATTATTATACCATGTTGACGTTTGGCCTTCGGCATCGGATAAATCTGTTTTATCGAAAGGATGACGGCAAGAGTTTCTTTTTTGAGAAAACAGCGGAGGGTGTTTTGCTCCATCCTTTAGCCTTAAATGAAGATTTCCTGACTTGTATTGTTTTCAATGAAGACTTTCCAAACTATGAAAAAGTGCTTCCTCCGGAGGAATATAAGAAGCTGGAAGAGCGTTTAGAAGATGATAACCCCTGTTTAATCAAATTTTATTTTAAATGAAAAATCTTATACTGGTGTTAGGTTGTTTTTTCTTTCTAATCTCATGCCAGCAGACCGAGAAGGAAAAACTTGAAAAACTTGTTAAAAATTGGAATGGGAAGGAGGTACTATTGTAAAGAAAGTGATACTGGATAGATGGGATATATGCATCTCGGTGGATAGTAATGATGAGCGACTCTGCCTAATGACAAAGGAAACGGATGGTGGAGAAGAGCGTTATCATTATTATTGTTATCAGTTAAACTGACTTTTTTATTAGGGTGTTACGGGGTTGCTTGATATGTATATTTTTTGTTTTTCAAATCTTTCTTTATGCAGGGGTGGAACAGACAAGCGGGAGGAGGCTTTGTTATTTTCGGGCAATAACCGTGATGAATTTGAAACGGTACTGAATGCAATCTATCTTGGAGGAATATTGGAATTAGTTGACTCGTACAAGAGTTCTTGTTTGCGTGTGAAATGAACAGAATGCTTACAAACTGTTTTGTATATCCCTAAATTTGTTATTTAATTTTTTCTATATTTTAGCTTCTTGTTAGGAAATAATATTATTTTTGTCAGTAAAATAAATCGAAATGACAAAAAATAAATTGCTTTCGTGTGTTATTGGAGTGATAATCCTATCACTATTGGTTGGAGCCTATTTCTATCAACGAAATAAGGTGGCTGTACATCAACAGGCGGAGAGGCTATTCGTACAGATGCTTCAAGAAGAGATAGAAAGAAAAGAAAGAAATTTAAATCTATTTCATCTGTTTTCTGAGAGTTCATCTGATACTTTACCTTTGAAAATTTGCATTATCACAGAAGAGGGGAAAAAAGAGTATGAGGTTGATTCCCTGAAAAGTAAAAAGAACATTTCTCAGAACCTGAGAAACCGGTCAATACACTCTATATTATGTGAGAAATCCCATTTATTGCCGGATTCTTTAAATGAACATTGGCAGAGTATGCTTAAGAAAGATCACATTGATACAGAGTCCACTATACATGTGCGGGTGGAAAATCTTCAAGGAAAGATTATTAGTTCATCAAGTCACGATGGTGTGTGGGATACTTCTTCTGGGATTATAACTTCATATATAGGTAATCGTTGTGAGATAGAGGTCATCGGTCTTTTAGCTTTTAGTTGGAAAACAATATTATGGTATCATTGGCAACCTTTTGGATGGATTGTAATTTGTTTGTTATTGATGCTTTTATTTATCTGCTTTTATTATAAAATGGTGAATCGTCCTCCGGAATTAAAAGAGGTTCCTTATGAGGTTGTCGTTGAAAAGGAAGTCGTTGTTGAGAAAGAGGTGATTCGTGCGATAATAGTTGAAAAAGAAACATCTCCGGAAAAAAAGGCACCTCTAATAAAGCAAATTTGTAAAGTAGAAGGACAACTATATGGTTTACGTTATGGAGTTGTTTTTGATGCCCAGAATAGAGTTCTTAATTGTAATGGCAAGAAAATGTCTTTGTCCCCCCAACAGTGTCAGATTCTAAAGCTTTTTTTAGATGCTCCCGATTATACTGTGACTGATGAGGATATTATTAAGTTTGGGATTTATATACTTAATTACACTAAATAGTAAAAAAGTACCTAACTATTTGTATTAGTGTAATTAATTGCTATATTTGCAGTATAAAAATATACTGCTATGATATTTAAGTTTAATTCTTTATCAGAGTTAATTGCTGCTTTTCCAGATGAACAAACTTGTATTGAGTATCTGGAACATAATTTATGGCATGGTAACGTCATTTCTCCCTATGACGCAACCTCTAAGGTGTACAAGTGTAGAGGGAACAACTATAAGTGTAAAAACACAGGTAGGTATTTTAATGTGAAGACAAATACTCTATTTCATAGGTCTTCTATTCCTTTGCAAAAGTGGTTTATAGCTATTTGGCTTATAAGTTCCCACAAAAAGGGTATTTCATCTGTTCAGTTATCTAAGGATATTGGAGTTACGCAAAAAACTGCTTGGCTGATGCTCCATAAAATTAGAGAAGTGTATGCTGATGAAAATGGACTGCATAACGATGATGAAGGGAGTGATGGCAAACTTAGTGAAAATGTTGAAATTGATGAAAGTTTCATTGGTGGAAAGAATAAAAATCGACATAGAGACAAAAAAGTTGAGAAATGTCAAGGACGCAGCTTCAAAGATAAAGTTCCAGTATTTGGTCTTTTGGAAAGAGGTAAGAGAGTAATTGCCAAAGTTGTACCTAATACGAGAGTAAAAACATTACAGTCTCTTATTTATAAGTATGTCCGAGTTGGAAGCAATCTGTATTCTGATGAATGGGATTATGGTAAAGATACTGATTTATGGTACTATCACCGTCATGTAGACCATAGTAAGGGGTTCTATGGAGATGGTGATTTAACTTCAAACGGTATAGAAAGTTTCTGGGCAGTAGTAAAACGAAGTATCATGGGTATCTACTACCACTGGTCTAAAAAGTACATGCAGAAGTATATCGATGAATGTGTTTTTAGATTTAATACTCGTAAAATCACCGATAAAGAAAGATTTGAGTTATTTTTGCAAAATATTACTGGAAATAAAATCACCTATAAAGAATTGATTTATGCCATATCTAAAAACTGAATTTCCTATTGTAAGAAATAAGATTAATAATACTGTGATTGCATTACGATTAACCGATGGCTATATCAATGCAACCGCTATATGTGAAGAGTGTGATAAAAACTTAGATGAATATATTCATCTAAAAGTGACAAGTGAATTTATGAAAGAATTATCAAAAGAGATAGGAATCCCTACCTCAAATTTAATACAACCATTTGCCAGCAATAATTCTACAATTAATGGTATATGGGTACATCCGCAGGTTGCTATTAATTTAGCTCAGTGGGCTTCTCCGAAATTTGCCGTTCTTGTGCCACAATGGGTCTTCTTATGGTTAACCGAACAAGCTCCTGATACGCATAAAACGGTAGTTAAAGAGGAAAATACGGGGAGTAAGTTTGATAACTACGATCCCGAATTTGCTGCTTTGATTAACAAGGCATTAGCTTATAATCCGACAAAAAATAAGAAAAAGGTGCCTAAAAAATAAGCGCCTTTAGTTTCTTTATTTCAATAGTACCCGAACAGAATTTGTCCCCCAGAAATCACCAGCTAAATGCAAATAGTATTCTCCTTTCATAGGAACTTCATAAACGAGCGTTCCTTTAGTAGTAACATTAGGATGGCATTGTTTTAAGAACACAGATTTGGTGCTAGTTGAAATTTCGTAGGCACTGGAACCTTCAATAGAATAGTCGTATTGCACTCCCTCTTTATCTGTTACATGGAAAGATGATTCATCTAACGTTCTGGTTTCATCACTGATATTTTTAATTGTGAGGTAAATTAACATGTAGACTCCGTCGGCTGTTTCTCCCCACATGTCATCCCCGACTGTTTTACGGAACTCTACCTTATTAATAGTATAGATAAAATGTCCGATCTTTATCGGTTTTCCGATAGATGACTCTATCTCTGTACTGTTATCTCTTGTTTTTGAAGCACGCTCGTTTGAGTATTCAGATTCAGTTATACTGCTATCTGTGGGAGAAGACGCAGCCGGTAATAGAAAAGTGAACGCAAAAAATAACGAGATGTATAAAAGAGCAACTTTGCCTCTTGATTTGCATTTAACGATTTTAGGATTGAACATTCCTACAACAAAGGCAATAATACTTAAAAGTGAAGCTAAAATTAAAATAGTTTCCATGTTACATTTTTATTTTGGGTTAATACTATCGGTATAGCAATAGTTCCCGCAAAATAAAAAGACGTAGAACCACTGCCTAACGTCGTCATGGCCTACCACAGCCAACTTACCCATAGGAGTGACTCTACGTCAAATGACGTAAGAATACACTTCACCCAATGGATAAGTTCTGTAAATTAGCCTGTTCATATCAAGGTGGTAGTTCGACGACGATTAGGCTATATGTTTCAAATAGTAGAATACACGGTATTCTATCCGTGCAAATATAGTTACTTTATTAGAAATAACAATTAAAAACAAAAAATTATGGAAGTCAAAATTAAAATTGTAGTATTTAAACACCCAGAACCTCAGACTTGGGGGCAATATTGTGGCTATTGCTCTTCTAATGGATATTTTTGTAGTGGTAAGGATGCAAGTGATATTTCTAACAAAATATTAGGTGTTCTTACGTTTGAGTTACAACAACGAAAAAAATTTCCTGGTCATTTACAAAAAAGGGGTTGGAAAATATGTGGAAATTCAATAATTCCACCTAATTTTGCTGACGAAGAATTGATTCGACATGCCGAAGAATCTTATGTGCTAAAAATTAAAGAACCGTTAATTATAGAGCTAAATGTCAAAATCCCACGTCCCAAAGCCTTACTCTGACAACGAAAAAGTTGAACTCACAGAGTTGCTTTTCTTTTTAGAAAATCATGGTTATTCATATTCTTGTGTAACAGATAACAATTATATCTTATCTCAAACGGAGTTTGTTGTAATTTCCAAAGAAGAAACCGCAACATATAAACAAGTAAGAAAATTTCTTAAAGACTTCAATTTAAGTATTGATGATTTTAATATGTGTTTGGAATCTTCTGATAATCAAAAGAAATATAAAGAGTTTATAAAAAAATTAGAGGCTGAGAAAAAGCCCGATTTGTAACTTTCAATTTATTTTCTTATACTTGTATTATAGCACGATAGTAGTGTATTATCGTGCTATATGTTAGTGTAATTAAGTATATAAATCCCTTAAGTTTATTTGGAAAGGTCAATCGAACGTTCAGATAAATACGTTTTGTTCTGCCGGAAACAAATTAGGGAAGAGATTAGAGCAAGCTGGTTGTGGTGTTTGTTTCAGGCGTTTTGGAAGCGATCGTTATCGTATGTTGTTCATAGACGACCTTGTTGATAATGATTTGACATAAATGGCAATAAATGGCAATAAAATTGATGGCAGTTTATCCAAAATCTCTTTTTACCTTTGCTGCCAGTTATTAACACTTATACTTTGAAACCATGAAAAACTATATGAAATTGATCTTTGGGCTTGGTTTAATAGCCCTGGTCGGGTATTGGCCTGCCGCGAAAACTCCTAAGAGAGTAAATTCCTTATTCTTGCAAAATGTAGAGGCGCTTGCCGGTAGTGAACACGTTACCAATTTAGGTTGCTTAGGTGACGGATCTGTAGATTGTCCTATTAACCATATTAAAGTAGAATATGTGGTTCAAGGATTTAGTCTTGGGGAGTGAGTGCTCTTTTATATAAATCTTATCACACTAGAATCATTCATTGCATTATTAACTTGGGTTAGAAAGGGAGTGGAACGATCTACGTCCTGGGAGAAGTTTTAGAATCGTTCACTCCCGGATAACCTTTAAAAAAGGAGGTTGCCCGGCACGAAGATAGCGAAAAAATAATTGGAATGAGTAAATGTAGCATTTACTTTTTTTACGGAGGAGGTGGCTCCCCGAAAGAGAGACATGGGAGAAAAATAATTAACATCATAAAAGTAGATTATGAGTAAAAAGATTTTTGCGGCCCTGATAGTCGCTGTAGTCGCAACTTTTGCAGGCTACAATATATATCAGTCACAGAAAACAGAGAAAATAGTTTCAGACTTGGTGATAGCTAATGTCGAAGCATTGGCAGGCGATACTGAGGGCGGTGCTACTATCACTTGCTCCCGTACGTGTTCTGACGGAGTAGGACGTTGCTACAAGGTTTATGATAAGTGGGGAAACTGTCATTTTGACGGTAGTCAAACATATTCTTGTACCTGCTAACTATTAAGAGGAAGTTATACCAAAAGTTTAGAGTTTCTTCATTTCTTTTTTTAAATACAGGAAAAGGGATGATTACTACGAATTTCTTGGTATAACTTCCTGTATTGTTAATCTAATCTAATAAAGTTATGAAGAATATCTCGTTAATCCTTCTCTTGTTTATACTTTTTTCATGTAAAAGCACTGGAGATAAAACCGACTGTGAAGTATTACATGTCGATTTGGTTGAACGCCCTGTTCCAACGGAAGAATTATTCTCTAAAATATCTGTCATTCCATTGGAAACCAATGATAGTTCCTTTCTTGTAAGGCCTGTAAAAGTTATTATAAAAGATAACAGATATTATATTGTCGATGAAGGGGTTCCGGCTGTGTTTTCTTTTGATGAAGAAGGGCATCTTTTGCATAAAATAGGTAAAAAGGGACAAGGTCCCGGAGAGTATCGTGAAATATACGATGCCGTTATTAAAGAAAAAGAAAATGCAGTGTATATGCTATCTCCATTTGGTTCTCTTTATGTGTATTCTCTGGATGGAAAATTCATAAAAGAAATAAAACTGCCAACGAGGGCAAATTATCAATTGATAGAGGAGCTGGAGAGTAAGTATTTCGTTACATGGACACTTCCTGCCTCTGAGAATGATAATTGTATCAGCGTTATTTCTAAAGAGTCTTCCAAGAATGTGAAAGAATTTTGGCATGTTCCTCCCGTTCTCACTACTCTGAATTCTAAACCTTTTTATAATTATGAACATAAAATATATTTTTCGAATCCTTATCAAAATGAAGTATATGAAGTAAGGACAGATAGCTTACGGGTTGCATACCGTTGGGATTTTGGAAAAGATAATCTTGATTTGAAGGAGTATGGATTCACTTTATTAGAGGATAAAAAGGTTGAAGAATATAAATTAATGTTGCAGTATTTACGTGATTCTACTGTGCCTTATTTTTTATGCGATCAATATCAGAATGATAAATTCTATTATATCATGTTGGTGTTCGGGCTTAAGCATTCGAAAAATCTATTTTATCGGAAGGAAGACGGTAAGAGTTTCTTTTTTGAAAAAACAACAGAAGGCATTCATTTTGAACCTTTAGCTTTTAATGAAGATTTCCTGACTTGTATTGTTTTCAATGAAGACTTTCCAAACTATGAAAAAGTGCTTCCTCCGGAGGAATATAAGAAGCTGGAAGAGCGTTTAGAAGATGATAACCCCTGTTTAATCAAATTTTATTTCAAATGAAAAATCTTATACTGGTGTTAGGTTGTTTTTTCTTTCTAATCTCATGTCAGCAGACCGAGAAGGAAAAACTTGAAGAACTTGTTAAAAATTGGAATGGGAAGGAGGTACTATTTCCGACAAATCCTAGTTTTACGTTATATGGAAAAATTCCTGTCGATTTTAAAATCCCTGTTTCGGATTATAAGATCGTGACCTATGTCGATTCGTTGGGTTGTTCCAGCTGTAAATTGCAATTGCCTAAATGGAAGGAATTTATGAAATATGCGGATTCTATAGTAGGCTATCAAATACCGATTCTTTTTTTTCTTCATCCTGCTAATGTTCGCGAGATGAGGTCTGTGTTAAAACAAAATCGTTTTGATTATCCTGTTTGTATGGATACGGAAGATACTTTTAATAAAGTGAATAAGTTTCCTTCACAGCTAAATTTTCAAACTTTTTTATTAGATAAAAACAATCATGTAATTGCGATAGGAAATCCGGTCCATAATTACGATGTAAGAGAACTCTATATCCATCTTATTTCAGGAGGAATAGATGGAGATTCTCTTTCAAATATGCGAACAGTGATAAAAATAGAGGAAGATATGGTTGATTTGGGGAGTTTTGATTGGAGACGAGAGCAGCATATAACTTTTGAGATACACAATATTGGTAATAATAATTTGGTCGTTTATGATAATAAGACATCTTGCGGATGTACTTCTGTTGAATATTCCAAAGAACCCGTTCAGCCCGGAAAGTCTTTAGCAGTTAAAGTAACTTATAAAGCAGACCATCCGGAACACTTTAATAAAACTATTATACTATATTGCAATGCTTCCGCTTCTCCTTTGGAATTAAAGATAACTGGAAATGCTAAATAATTGGAGCATAATGAAATAAATTTCTATAGGGCGAGTGCTGCCAGTTGTCTTATTTGTCTTTGATAGTCGCTGTAGTCGCAACTTTTGCAGGCTACAATATATATCAGTCACAGAGAGTAGAAAGTATCATGTCGGATTTGACGATGGCCAATGTAGAGGCGTTAGCTGGTTCTGAGATTAATGATGAGGATTGTGTCAGTGCATCTAATCGTTATTGCTCTGTTTTGATAGTGACCCCAAATGGGAATTATCTAGAAACTTATTTTGACCAAAAAACAAAGTACTGATTCTTATAAAAAGTGGGGATAGAAATATTAGTTTTGACTAGTCAATTTTATCCCCTAATTTATTATTATGAATAAAATTGTATCGTTTTTTATTTTAATTCTTGTTTGTTCTTGTTCAGATAGGAAAGAGCATATAGCAAATATTCTGTCAATGAATTCTATAGATATTAAAACTAATAGGATTAATAAAGACGAAGTAATTGCTAGAGGTGCATTTCCTTTTGAAATGATTGATTCATTATTCTTTCTTTTCAATGGAGATCCTTCGTCTGGAGCATTGGTTTTATGTGAATCGAATGCTTCCGAACTGGGACACTTCTTGCAAAAAGGAAATGGTTTTGGAGAATGTATCACTCCTGGATATATAGGACATTGCAATGATACTATTTATGTTTCTGAACGTTCTAGAACAAGGCGAATGACTTATTTACTATCAAATCATAATGATAGTTTGCAATATAAGTGTCTTGAAGATGTTAGTCCTAAAATGAATTCAGAATTTTATTATCAGATTTGTCGTCTACAAAGTGGTTTATTTGTAGGTGCCCGTTTATTTGGAAAAGAACATTTGTTTACATTGTTAGACGAAAGTTTGGATACACTTACCACTTTTGCACGGGTGCCGATAGACATTGAGGAAAATGCAAATAATAAGCTCGCTCCTTTTATTGGTCATTTATGTATAGATGATAATACGGTTTATTATGCTTCTAATGACTTTTCTTATATGGCTGCTTATGATATTTTATCTGAGAAAGAGATAAAACCAGTATTTGAGAGGATGTATATATCTCCAATAATCCAAAAATCAGCGAATGGGATTTCATTAGATAAATACAAACATCTTTTGGGCTTTGGTGATATCAGGGTTTATCAGAATTATATTTTTGCGACGTATATAGGGAAACCTGATATAACAATGGATCAAGAGAATGATATTTCAGCTTTAGTCCCCACTCATTTGCTGGTTTTTAATAAAGATGGAGTTCCAATTGTAAAATTTAAGTTTCCGTTTAAAATAAGATCATTCGTGTTTACCAAATCCAAGATGTATCTATTAGATGTGGATTGTAATATAGAATCTGTCGATTTGGTAGAGTTGTGGAAGCATTTGCCCGATTGAAGTGGGATAGTGACTTTATAGAATAAATATGAATAATATGAGATTTAATTTAGTCGTTTTATTTGTAATTTTACTTTCTTTCTATTCTTGTGGCAGGGAAGAAAAAACTGTGTATGATTTTCCTTTAGAACAATCGCTTAAGAGTGATAAGGAAGTTAGTTTAAACAAGGAACTATTAGCTCCCTATCTGATGTGTTCTTATGATTCCACTCTGTGTCTAATAGATTGGACTGCCAATCCGATGGTGCATGTTTATAACATGAATACAGGGAAAGAGATGGTTGCTTTTGGGAATAAAGGCATGGGGCCGGATGATTTTCTATCTATATCCCAAATGTATGTAGATATGGGCAAGCGTTCTTTGCTACTGTATGATCAGTCTTTACAAACTATAAGTTCTTTTCAAATTGATAGTTTAGCTCAAGGCAGTCTTTCAAAGATAGATTGTGTTTCAGCTCCTAAGTTAGGAATGAATAGGGTATATGCTTATTCGGATTCCATATTTTACGGGAGTGGGACTTTTGAAAGTGGCTTGATAGCGAAATGTAATCAGAAAGAGATTTTAAATCAATATCTTCCTTTTCCACACACAGAGCAAGCGGTAAATCGGGATGTAAACTATTTGTTGTTCCAGGGGGATCTTATTATGAAGCCGGATAAAAAACGTTTTGCTTACTTGGCGTATGAGTGCGATTTATTATCTATTCAGAAAGTGGTAAATGATACGTGCCTGGAAAGTGTAGTACATTTGAATACGTATACGCCGGTATTTGAGAATCAATCTACTAACGAAGTGTCTTCTGTTAATGTCTCTACCGATTCTCCTAAAGGATTTCTTCGTGGGGTAGCCACTGAAAACTATGTTTATGCACTTTACAGTGGGCAAATTGGGAAAAATAAGGCAATAGCAAATGAAGTTTATGTATTTGATTGGGAAGGACGTGCTGTAAAGAAAGTGATACTGGATAGATGGGGTATATGCATCTCGGTGGATAGTAATGATGAACGACTCTGCCTGATGACAAAGGAAACGGATGGTGGAGAAGAACGTTATCATTATTATTGTTATCAGTTAAACTGACTTTTTGGTTAGGGTGTTACGGGTTTGTTTGATATACTTTAAAAATGAAATATACGTTAGTTGTTTAAAAATAACGAAGATGAAACAAAAATATATCTTATTTCTTTCATTGTGTTTTGTGCTTTTTTCATGTAGGAAGAACGATGTTGGTTCGGTCTATTCATTTGACACAGTATGCAAAATTGTAGACTATAATCTTATTTGTTCAGATGAAAATGCTCCTTGGGGAGCTATAATGAATATGGAAATAGTAGACAGCATTTTAATTCTCCAGCATGCAATGGATGAATATGCATTTTCATTTATTAATGTAAATAATGGGGAGCTATTATCTCAATGGGGGCGTACAGGCGAAGGACCAGAAGAGTTTATAGATTTTGGGTCTGGTTTTGAAATCGTTGACTCGAGAATTGTTTTTCTGGATCGAATGAAGAAAGAAAGGATTTCGGTATTATTATCTGATATCTTAAGCAAAAAAGAACATCCGGATATAACAAGGGAGGCTTATCCTTATAATGTGGATTTCAGGGTTTTGGAGATTAATGCTGTTGGCAATAAAAAAATAGTAACAGGCGGGTTTAAGAAAGGTTATTGGGGAGCTCTTGACTCACAGAATCATATTATACCTAATGTGGCAGAGCTTCCTTTCGATGCGGGTGAGGTGTCCGGTTTAGAGAAGGGTATCGTTTTCGGAGGTATATTGAAGGCAAATAGTAAACAATCCAAATTTGTGCTTTCAATACGTGCTTCTGATATTTTCGAAATTTATCGTGTTTCTGACGATGGAATAAATCGTGTCTATGTGAGTCCTTTTAAGCATATTCCGAAAACCTGGAAGAAGGGAGGCGGTTATGCAATTGATTATAACCAAAGTATTGGAGGAATAAAAAATATAGCAGTCTCGGATGACTTGATTTGTTTTTCACTCTTTTTACAAAATTACAATGAGGCTGCAAAAACAGACTTTGCGTCTAATGAACTGTTCTGTTTTGATTGGGATGGGAATAAAGTGAAAAAATATGTGTTACCTTTTCCTATAGGTAATTTCTGTATTGATGGAACTCATATCTATGGAGTTCGGAACTTTGAAGATAAAATTATCATTTATCGTTTTAACATGTAATCTGAACACCGCAGAGGACACAGGGTAGCACGGAGGCGATTTTAAATCGTTGATTATTAATAAAAGGCTCTGTGATGCTCCGTAGTGAAAAGAGTTATATGAATATGAAAATTATGAAATATATTGGGTTAGGCTTGCTTCTGCTTGTCTTCTCATGCGGGGGTAGAGACAGACAAGTGGAGGAGGCCTTATCCCTTTCGGGCAATAACCGTAATGAACTTGAAGCGGTGCTGAAGCATTATGAAGGAGATGGCCGGAAGCTGGAGGCGGCACGCTTCTTGATTGGCAATATGCCCGGAAGTTATGGAGCTAATCCGATAGTAGAGCAGGATTGTTCTGCTTTTTACGAGGCTTATGATTCATTGGGACAAAAGTATGACTATCGGGTAGGAACGGAATGGGGGAAACAGGTAGATAGTCTTTGGAAGGATTTTAGTAATCGACATCGGGTAAGGCAGGAACTTAACTATGATATTACCCGCATGAAGGCGGAAGATTTAATCCGGGAAATTGATCTGGCATTTCGGGCATGGGTGGAGAATGTGCATTCAAGAAACTGTTCGTTTGAAGATTTTTGTGAGTATATACTGCCTTATAGGCGACAGAATGGCTTATTGATTGACAATGCACGCCGGGAGTTCAACAAACGGCATCAGGGAAAGTATTTTGTGAAAGAGGGAAAGGATTGGCAACAAGAGATCGATTCGTTGTTATATGAATATAAGTATCTGACTCATTCCGGTTTTTGGGGGACGAAGATTCCGATATGGAATGCGGCGACTCTTGAGAAGATGCGTCATGGGTTATGTGCACAGCGCTGTTGGTATAACTCTTTGTTATTATCATCATTGGGGATTCCGGTTGCCATTGACTTTGTTCCGGCATGGGGAAACCGAAATAATTCGCATACCTGGAATGTGGTGCTAATAAACGGGGAATCGCATGCTTTTGAGGCGTTTTGGGATAATGATCGCTGGAAATATAAGCGGATTTATAATAACCGGGATGATGATGAACTTTGGGGAAGATTCCGCCTTCCGAAGGTATACAGATATACCTACTCAAATCATATTGAAGGACCGTTGGCAGATGTAGAGGTGGATAAAGCTGATATTCCGGAGCTATTTCGTAGTGTGAAAAAGGTGGATGTTTCTTCGGAGTATTTTGAAACGGCCGATGTAACGGTGGAGTTGACAGGTGAGGCGCCTCAAGGGGTGAAATATGCGTATTTGGCTGTGTTCGGATATCAGGACTGGCACCCTGTGCAGTGGGCAAAGATAGAAAATGGGAGGGCTGTCTTTCGGGAAATGGGTAAGGACATGGTTTATTTACCCGTTTATTACAAGCGGGGAGGATTATTGCCCGCAGCAGAACCTTTCAGATTGCGGAATGACGGAACGATGGAGAAGTTGAGCGGAAATGAAGGAACAGAGGAGGTTGCCGTGAGGATGGTGACGGGAGCGCCGGCTTATGATCAGAATAGGGAATATCTGGGGTATATGAAAGGAAGCCGGATAGTAGGATTACTTGATGGAAAATCAGAAGAAGAACTGTGCAGATGGACGGACTCGCTGGCTCTGCAGTCGGTTGTACGGAAGGTGTCCGCACGATTACCTTACCGTTTTGTAAGGTTATTATTACCGTCGGATAGCATTGCTTTGGGGGAGCTTTCTTTTTATACGGAAGAAGGACGGATCGGGAATGTGAGGATAATTACTCCGATGAGAGCTACCGGAAGGAATGAAGTGTCCGGGATGATAACCGATGGTTTGGGGGCGACGGGCTATAGAGGCAGGGTGGCAGAAAGGCTGGTAGATATAGATCTGGGAAAAGAGTATATGGTCAGTCATATTGGAATGACTTCTTACCTGAAAACACAGTTGTTCTGTCCGGATGAATTTGAGTTAAGATATTGGGATAATGGTTGGAAGACTGTGGAGCGTAAGCAAGCTGATCATAAAGGGTATCTTGTATTTGAGAGAGTGCCCCGGGGAGCATTGCTGATGTTGAAAAACTGTCGCTGGAAAGGAAAGACGGCAGAGCGTATATTTACTTATGAAAAAGGAGATGTGAAGTGGGAATGATTGCTATGAACGAACAGTTGCCTTGCCATTATTGTTAAACCTCCTTAAGGAAATGCCTATTCGTCACTTTTTATTTGTTATTTTGCACCAAATTCGGGTGGAGTGTGTCCTGACGTTTCGGGGTACACTTAAATATGCAGATAAAACCAATGAATAAACTCACTATAAATGCCTGTCCGCTATGTGGGGGCGCACATTTGAAACGTGCTATGACCTGTACGGATTTTTATGCTTCCGGTGAACAGTTTGACTTGTACACCTGCGAAGATTGCGGATTTACTTTTACGCAAGGAGTCCCGGTAGAGGCGGAAATAGGCAGATATTACGAAACACCTGATTATATTTCCCATTCGGACACGAAGAAAGGTGCCATGAATGCCATTTACCATCATGTACGTCAGTATATGCTTGGAAGAAAGGCGCGTTTGGTGATGAAAGAGTCTCATCGAAAAACCGGGAGGATACTGGATATCGGTACAGGTACCGGTTACTTTGCCCATACGATGCAAAACAAGGGATGGGAAGTAGAGGCCGTGGAAAAGAGCGGACAAGCCCGTAATTTTGCACGCGAACATTTCGGGCTGAATGTGAGGCCGGAGGCTGCATTGAAAGAATTAGTTCCGGGAACGTTCGATGTAATCACGTTGTGGCACGTCATGGAGCACTTGGAACATTTGGACGAAACGTGGGAATTGTTACGTGAACTGTTGACCGAGAAAGGGGTATTGATA
>OKMM01000266.1_pt1 | contig 15336 bp, 13 predicted proteins | sample 1612131 | NCBI WGS metagenome assembly OKMM01 (sample SAMN04436778, study PRJEB24849) | human gut metagenome | biome: human gut; feature: NICU; material: stool | host: Homo sapiens | place: USA: Saint Louis, MO | collected 2011-05-04 | reverse complement strand
CCACAGTCACCACACCCCGTCCCTTTTTCACCGCAATAATCTCCATATCCTCATGCCAGTGAACAGGAACCTGCCTGAAATCAGCCGGAATAGAGCAGGGGTAAATATTAAAAGGGAAATCCCTTCCCGCATGCTCTTTTATCTCATGGTACCCATATTGCTCACGCCCGCGTCCTCTATATTCCTCACGCCCGCCTTCTCCATATTCCTCACGCCCGCCTTCTCCATATTCCTCACGTCCGACTTCTCCATATGCCCCATTCCCCTGCATCCCGCTCCTGTCTCTCCCCTGATAACCGCTCTCCGTGCTTCCCATTTTCATGCCGTCCTGCATCTGCAGACCACCTTTATCATAAATTTGATAGTATTGTACTATATCATCACATAATTATGCAAGATTTTCTTTTTTCATCCCATTATAATACAGACAAACGTACAATCATGCCGCTACGGCACACCTTACGGAGGAATGTAAATCATGAATCAGAACCAATTGGAGCAAATGCTGACAGAAGCGTGCAAAAAAGACATTTCAAGCTGCACTGACAAAGAGCTGTACACAGGCCTTCTCTGCCTGGTAAATAAACTTTCCAAGGGCCGGGAATCCGCCCGGGGAAAAAAGAAATTATACTACATTTCCGCTGAATTCCTTATAGGCAAGCTGCTGTCCAATAATATGATAAACCTTGGAATCTACAGCCAGGTCAAATCCATTCTGGCAAGCCGCGGCAAAGACCTCAGTGTCCTGGAGGAACTGGAGCCTGAGCCATCCCTGGGCAACGGCGGGTTAGGCAGGCTGGCAGCCTGTTTCCTGGATTCCATAGCCACGCTGGGACTGAACGGGGACGGAATCGGGCTGAACTACCATTTCGGCCTGTTCAGGCAGTTATTCAGGGATAATCTTCAGAATGAGGAGCCCAACCCATGGATGGAAAACACCTCCTGGCTGAGTAAAACCAATGTTACCTACCAGATTCCATACCGGAACTTTACACTCACCTCACGGATGTATGACATCGAAGTCACCGGCTATGACAACCGCACCAACAAGCTGCATCTTTTTGATGTGGAGACCGTGGATGAGTCCATTGTAGAGGACGGGATTTCCTTTGACAAGACTGATATCAGGAAAAACCTGACCCTGTTCCTTTACCCGGATGACAGCGACAGGGCTGGTCAGATACTGCGCATTTACCAGCAGTATTTCATGGTCAGCAACGCGGCCCGCCTCATACTGTCAGAGGCAGCTGCAAAAGGCTCCACCCTTTACGATCTGCCCGACTATGCGGTCATCCAGATCAACGACACCCATCCCACCATGGTCATTCCCGAGCTGATTCGCCTTCTCACCACAGAGCACGGCATGGAAATGGACGACGCCATACAGGTGGTGACGGATACCTGCGCTTATACCAACCACACCATCCTGGCGGAAGCCCTGGAGACCTGGCCCATGGACTACTTTAAAGAAGCGGTTCCCCAGCTGATTCCCATTATGGAAGTATTAGACGACAAGGTCAGGAGGAAATTTGATGATCCGTCCGTGTATATCATTGACAAGGGCGACCGGGTGCACATGGCCCACATTGACATCCACTACGGCTTCAGTGTCAACGGCGTGGCTGCCCTTCACACAGACATACTGAAAAAGAATGAGCTGAACAACTTTTACAGGCTCTACCCGGAAAAATTCAACAATAAGACAAACGGCATCACCTTCCGCCGGTGGCTGCTTCACTGCAATCCCCAGCTGGCTGATTATATATCAGAACTCATAGGCGATAGTTTTAAGAAGGATGCATTTGAACTTAAGAAACTGGATGACAGGGCATTCACAGCCAACATAAAGACCCTGCACCGCCTTTTAGCCATCAAGGACAGTAAGAAACAGGAGCTGGCAGACTACCTTAAGGAAACCCAGGACATTGACATTGACCCCAAATCCATTTTTGACATACAGGTAAAACGTCTTCATGAATACAAGCGCCAGCAGATGAACGCCCTGTACCTGATACACAAATACCTGGAAATCAAACGGGGCAGCAGGCCGGCCACTCCCATCACCGCCATCTTTGGAGCCAAGGCAGCGCCTGCATATACCATTGCAAAGGATATCATCCATATGATACTCTGCCTCCGTCAGGTCATTGACAGCGACCCGGACGTAAAGCCATGGCTGAATGTGGTCATGGTAAATAACTACAATGTGAGCCTGGCTGAAAAGCTGATTCCTGCCTGCGATATCTCGGAACAGATATCCCTGGCCTCCAAGGAAGCCAGCGGTACCAGCAACATGAAATTTATGCTCAACGGAGCCGTGACCCTGGGCACGGATGACGGAGCCAATGTGGAAATCCATGAGCTGGTAGGCGACGACAACATATATATCTTCGGTGAATCCAGCGAAACCGTCATCCGGCGGTACGCAGAAGGCAGCTACTGCTCCCGCTCCTACTATGAGGCGGACCCTGACCTTAAGGAAGCCGTTGATTTCATCATCAGCCCCGCCATGACAGCAGCCGGTTCCGTGGAACACCTGGAGCGCCTGTACAACGAGCTTCTGAACAAGGACTGGTTCATGACCTTCCCCGACTTTAAGGCTTACTGCCAGGCCAGGGAACAGGCTCTGAGCGACTACGAAAACCGTACGGCCTGGGCCAGGAAAATGTTAATCAACATCAGCAAGGCCGGTTACTTCTCCTCTGACCGTACCATTGAGGAGTACAACAGGGATATATGGAAGTTAGATGCGGGTCTGGTACCATAATTTGTAATAAAATCGGAAAGATTTTCATAAAATTTTCAAAGTCTTATGCTATCTTATGTGTTATACTATTACAATGGTATAATGAAACATCAAAAAGGAGCATAGTCATGAAAAAACTCATTACGGCCACGGCGCTTTTCCTGGCACTTGCCACAGCGTCCGGGGCCGTCCCCTATAATGCGGCGGATAACGCATTCTCCGCCTATGCGGTAGGCCCCGGCCTCAACAACCTGTCCATCAAGGACGACAAGGCCTCGTACCAGTGGGCCCTTAAAAATGACGGCCAGGCGCAAAAAATAGTCCAGGAACTGGATATTGATTCCCTGGACCCCGCCTATGTACACAGAAACAAAAGAGGAAAGGTAGACGCCATAGCCCTTCCCCCGCTGGAGCCGGCCAATATCCTGACCAGCGCCATTGATGCTGTTCCCGGAATTGATATCAATATCCAGCCAGCATGGGAGGCCTACTCCCAGACAGAGACAAAGCGCCCCCTGACCGTGGCGGTCATAGACACAGGCGTGGACATCTCCCATCCGGATTTGCAGGGTTCCATATGGGTCAATGAGGACGAGATTCCCGGAGACGGCATTGACAATGACGGAAACGGATTCGTGGACGATGTAAACGGCTGGAATTTTTACAGCAATACCAACCAGGTTTACGAAGGCCCGGAGGACGTCCACGGCACCCATGCAGCCGGCACCATTGCGGCCTCCAAGGATAACGGCGGCATCGTGGGAATAGCCGACAACAATTACGTAAAAATCATGCCTGTAAAGGCCCTGGGAGGAGAAGAGGGAAAGGGTTCACCGGACAATGTGATTGCAGCCATCAAATATGCGGAGGCCAACGGCGCCCAGATATGCAATCTGAGCTTCGGCTCCCAGAACTGCACCGAAGAATTCAAGGCAGCTATCCGCGACTCCGGAATGCTTTTCATTGTAGCCGCGGGCAACGGGGATGACAACGCAATCGGCTATAACATAGACGCCTCCCCCATTTACCCTGCCTCCCTTCCCTTTGACAACGTGATAACCGTAGCCAACCTGATGTTTGACGGCAAACTGGATGAGAGCTCCAACTTCGGCGCGGGCAGCGTGGACATCGCTGCCCCCGGCACCTTCATCCTGGGCATCACTCCGGACAATGGCTACGCCTTCATGAGCGGCACCTCCATGGCCGCTCCCATGGTCACCGGCACAGCAGCCATGCTCTATACCTCCAGACCGGAATTGAGCCTGACAGACATCAAAAACGTAATCCTGGCCTCAGCCCGCAAGATGGACAGCCTGAACGGCAAGGTATTAAGCGGCGGAATGCTGGATGCCAACGGGGCTATGCAGTGGGGACGGCAGTAAGGCAGACAGGAGCATGACAGAAAGTCTCTCCCGTCCTCCGCGTCAGGATTCCCGTATCTTCATTCCTATAGAAACATGTAATGGTATTGCTGTCCTGGTTCGCAGACAAAAGCATGTCCTTAAGTACCAGAATATCTCTGGGAGTCCTGCCGCCGGCCTTTTCTATCTGCACCAGATGGAGAAGGCCGTTTTTTGGATCAATCCTGAATACAGCAATGCTGTCGTCTCCGCGGTTGGACACATATAGGAAACGGCCGTCCTCCGAACATTTGATGGCTGCACAGGAGCTTTTATCATTCGGTGCGCTCAGGGAGGAAATTCTCTGCAATATTTGGCATCCCTCTTTTAATATATTCACCGCAAACACCTCTGAACTCAATTCACAGACCACATACATCCTGTGCGCGTTTCCCGGCTGAAACACAAAATGCCTTGGGCCGGTTCCCTTTGGCAGCATAATATCCCGCTCCGGCCTATGGCTAAGGGTCATGGTATGAACATCTATTCCATAAAATAATATACGGTCCAGGCCCAGGTCCACACACCAGATTCCGTCCTTTTCCGGAGACAGACCGCTGAAATGCACATGGGGTCCTTCCTGGCGCAGGGTGTTGGGTCCTTTTCCCTTATGCTGTCTGCAGTCACTCATTTCCCCTAGACTTCCATCCGGCATCAGAGGAAACATGGACAGGCTTCCGCTCATATAGTTAGCCGCATAAATAACCCCTGCTTCCTCATCCAGGGTCACATGGCAGGGAAGGGTGCCCGTAGTTCCTCTGGAATTGAGAATCTCCAGAGAATTCTCACGGCATTTTATGGCGCAAACGCCTCCCCCCGCATTCCCATGATACTCCATATCCTCCATCACTGCATACATCATGGTCCCGTTCTGCGAAAGGGCCAGATACGACGGGTTTGATATACCCGGAAGAGCCAGTTGCCTTTCCAGTATTTGGCTGTTTCCATCCATCCTGTATCTGAAAATACCATTTTCATCCGCACCCGCATATGTTCCTGCATAAATCCTATATTCCATCATACATCCCTCCCCGTAACCTGTTTGAAAAACATTGTTCCAAAAAGATAGATACTAAAGTATACCAAAGGTAGCAAATGCCTCCGTCGCGCTCATGCCTTTCTCAATAGCCTTTCTTACGTTCTTCTCTCCTCTTGCTTTTTCAAGGGCTTTTTCAATCACATATTCAATATGCTCTGCCGGAATAACCAGAACACCGTCCACATCACCAAAGATCAAATCGCCGGACATAACGGTTACGCCTTCTATTTCGATCCGGCAGCGGTAATCCACCACCTGGGTGCGCACAGAAGAATCCTGGGCATAACATCCCCTGGAAAATACAGGCCAGTTCTGGTCCAGCACCTGAGGCGTATCCCTATGCCATCCATTGACAACTGCACCTGCCGCCCCGCGCTTTTTTGCAGTGGCCGTTAAAAGTTCTCCCCAATACGCGCAGCGCATGGTGCCTCCGGCAGCCACATAAATTTCGTCCTCCTGCAAGTCATCCAGCGCCTCTGTCAAATAACCAAAGGGCTTTTTCTGCTGGCCGAATACATCAATCATTAAAACGGTCATAGCATAACCTGCCAGCTTCATATCATCCCTAAGGGGCCGGACTGCCTGGGGGAGAAACTGGTGGTATAATCCCATCTGGTCCAGTATATCCCCTACCACAGGAGTATACAGCTCTTTCTTTATAACTTCCAGCAATTCATGTTTTTTTAACACCATTTTATATCTCCTCCTTTTTAATCCAGAAGCAAAGTTCTGTTTGCCTTATCTCCCCTGCCTCAAGACAGAGAGCGCTTCCATTCTCAATGGCCTTTATTAAACCCGATGACGGGTAACTGGTCCATGGCTCCAGCGCCAGGTTATAAGTTCTTCCATACCATGGATATCCATAAGAACCACCGCATACCTGCCACATCCACATATATGGGAACAGTTTTCCGTCCCAGCTCATTCCATAACTTATGTTTTTAGTTTCATTATGTACCCGGTACCAGGCACGCTCCGGAAAACCGGTTATATAAATCATATCCGCAGTATCAGCATCCTCCCCCGGCACGTTTGAAAAATCCACTCCATTGCCGGCAGCAGGCCATTCAAACCTGGTTCCCGGCTTCAGACGCTGTGTCTCAAAATCGCGCTGATCCATGGAAAAACCCACGGTCCCATTTGTGTCAATCCGGCAGCTGCTATCCAGAAAAGGTTTTCCCACGGTGGGGTGATGGCCCCACATAAGCTCCATTGGCTCCTTTGCCAGATTGGTAAGGCTTTCCCGGATTGTGATGGCGCTTTCATCCCTCTTTAAGGAAATTTCCTTCTCCAGACGGAACGGGGAGCGCAGGGTGGTAATGCATGCCTTAAGGACAACCTCCTCCTCAGAATCCTTTAGAATCCTGCAATCCCACGGCACACTTGAAATCTCCCCGTGCATCCCCAGACAAGCGCCTTTGTAGCTGCACTCTCCTCCTCCGTTGGGAAGTATCTCCTGCCATCCTCCTGAATTATGGTCCAGGTAATTCCCCAGACTGTCCCCGGAATTAGACACTCACTTCTTTTATGAAGCCCCGCCGGAGACCGCCACATAAAATCAATATCCTCCGGCTTGTACAGCATTTCCACACAGTCCATGCCCCTGTCAGCCAAAAATGTCAGCCGCAGCTTTTGATTTTCCATGACAACCGCCTTGTTGCCATCCATGATTATCTGGTCTGTGATCCTGCACCCATAATTACGGCTGTACATTGCCACTCTCCTTTCTGCGCACTTGGCAATGCCAATATGCATCCCCACTCCGCAATTCCACTTCCCAGCCTTTAATACCGCAGCAGATTTTCACTGTATCCCCCGTCCACATACAATGTGGTTCCGGTTACATAGGAGGAGGCGTCAGAAGCCAGGAATACGGCAGGACCAATCAGCTCATCCGCACGGCCAACCCGTCCTATGGGAATCCATTTTTCAAAATCCATGGCCTCCACCAGTTCACGGTTCATATCCGTAAGAATGGCGCCGGGGGCCAGATTATTGACACGGATTCCATACTTGGCCAGCTCCAGGGCAGCCACCTTGGTAAACATACCTAACGATGCTTTAGCCATGCAGTAATAGCCATTTTCCCGCACCGGCACCTTCTGATGAATGGAGGTCACGTTGATGACGGATGCCCGCCCGGCCTTTTTCAGAGCCGGAAGCAGCTTCTGCAGCAGGAAATAAGGCGACTTGGTATTTACATTGTAGATGGCGTCCATTGACTCCTCCTCAGCATTTTCAATGGCGCTGTGAGTCTCAAAACCGGCATTGTTAATCAGCACATCCAGTCTGTCCTCCCTGGACAGGAAAGGACGTAGCATTCCGTCTAACCCTTCCTGGTCTCTGAGATCGCCATAAATATAGTCAAATTCATTTTCCTCTGCAATCCTTCTGGTCCTGTCCTCACTGCTGCCATGAATCCATACCCTGCCGCCTGCCTGCTTCACTCCCTGTGCAATTGCAAAGCCAATTCCCCTGGTTCCTCCTGTAATCAGGACATTCTTATCCGTCAAATCAAATAACTGCATATACAGACCTCCTTTTATCTTCCTATCCTTCCAGCCCCATTAACTCCGCCCTTATAAATCCAAGAGCAAAGGCCATTCCCGCATGCCATGTATCCTGGCACTGAATCTGCGGCGTATGGTCAGGAATCAGAACACCTTCAAAGTGATTCTTTTTTAAAATCTCCAATGTTCTCTTTATATTGATATCCCCGTCATCCACAAATACTTCCGTATAATCCGGAACCTTGCCCCGTACATTCCTGACATGGGCATAGCCAATCTTTCCCTGGGAGGAATACTGCTCCAAGGCATCATAGATATTTCCATCTGTCATCTCCTGGATACTTCCCATGCAAAAGTCAATTCCATTGCAGGGACTTGGAACCAGGCCCAGCACTTTCTGATACAGCTGCGGCTGGTAGACCAGGCGCGGAGTACCTCTTAAAAATGGCATAGGCGGGTCGTCCGGGTGCAGGGCCATCATTACTCCTGCCTCCTCTGCCACCGGAAGAATACGCTCCAGAAACCATTTTAGCCTATTCCACAATTCCTCGTATCCGATATCTTCTATGTATTCTCCCCGGGCATTCTCTGCATAGGTCATATTCCATATCTCACCCTTTGGAATCCTGGCATCCAGATTGAGCTGTCCGGCATGAAAACAGGTACTGATCGCTCCTCCTCTGGCCTTTTTTGTTTTTTGGTGGCCCCACACTCCAGCAAGACTGAAATTATATCCGAAACATCGTATGCCTGCTTTTCCTGCATTGCGTATAATTTCCTTCAGATGCTCCATCTGTTCTTCCTTTTTAGGTCCATCCAGCAATATATCATACCAGTCCGCCGGACTGAAATTCTCAATTCCGTAAATATTAAGCCCCTTTTCCTTTGCCTGCTTCTGGAGCGCCATCATGTGGTCCAGACTCCAAACAGACTCCGTAATTTTCCTTTTCATCCGTAGCTTTGACAATATCATTTTCTCCATCGTAGTAATTTGCCAGATGGATAATTACATCCGAGCATCCGCACTGTCTTGCAAAGGTAAATTCCTCATCCTTTAGCATGTAACGATATAATCCGACTCCCAGCTTCATTTCCTTCCTCCAAGCCACTCTCATTAATTATTTCTTTTTTTCGTCATGTATGTGTTAAACATAACTGCAAAAAACATCAGGGCGCCATTAATCACATACTGCATGAATTCGTTTACATTCAGCAATGTCATGGCGTTGGTGATTACACCTGTAAATAGTACGCCTATCAAAGTTCCCCATATGGTTCCAATACCGCCCAACATACTGGTACCGCCGATTACTACAGAGGATATAATCTGCGTCTCCCAGCCGCGTCCAAAGGTAAATGTGGCAGAACGGACCTGTGCGGAATTCATAATACCTGACAATACACACATCAGCTGCACCATACACATGACAAAAATCCTGGTTTTCCACACACTGATTCCATTTAAACGGGCAGCCTCCGCATTACCTCCCACTGCGTAAATTCTTCTTCCAAGGTCAGTTTTCTCTGTCAGGAACCAAAAAAACAGGAAGATTAAGATAAAGACAATGGCGGGAAAGGGTATTCCCAGAATCCTTCCGCTTCCCAGAAAGGCATACCAGGTTGGGAAGGCATTGGCGATAGGAAATCCGCCGCACACGATAGCCGCAAAACCATACATCACATTCAGGGTAGCCAGTGTGATAATGAAACTGGGCATATTAAATTTCTGTCTGGCCCATGCGTGGAACAATCCTGTCAAGAGAGCCACCAGGGTGGCTGCTGCAATTCCCACTAACGCGCCAAGCTCAATGGGCATGATTCCTGCCTCAGCAAGTCCCTTTGAGATAAATCCTGCCAGCACTCCGCTTAAGGCTACCTGAGATCCAACGGACAGGTCTATTTCACCTGAAATGATTACCAGACACATTCCGTAAGCAATGACACCCTTCATAGCCGCATTCCGCAATATGTTTAAAATATTTCCCGATTTCAGAAAGGACGGCGCCGCAATACTTACACCAATAATCAGAACCAGCAGAAGAATTTCAATCAGGTGGTCCAGAATTAAATTTTTTGTTTTTTTGCCGGAAAATAGTTCCATATGCAATGAGTCGATTTTTACAGATTTCATTCTACCTTTCCTCCCATACAATACGCGTATAATGCATCTATGGTCACATGGTCGTCCAGACACACTTCCCCAACGATTTTTCCCATATGCATAATCAGAATCCTGTGACATACCTCCACCAGTTCCTCCAGCTCTGATGACACAAAAATACTGGATATTCCTTTTCTGGACTGCTCCCACATAATCTGGAAAATCTGTTGTTTTGCTTTTACATCTATTCCTCTGGAGGGCTCATCATACATCATAATCTTGGGAGCCGTATTCAACCAGTTTCCAATAATTACCTTTTGCTGGTTGCCGCCGGAAAGAGAGCTTACCGGGGCCATCAAATCCGGAATTTTAATCTGTAAATCCCTAATCTGTCTCTCTGAAAATTCTTTTCTGGTTTTTTCATTTATCACATGGCGCTGTGTCATCTTATCCATACTGGCATAGCAGAGGTTATCACGGATGGAATGAATCAAAATCACCCCCTGCGTTTTTCTCTCTTCCGGCGTCAGCCCCAGCCCCATCTGCATCATTCCGATGGGACCGGCATTTTTGGGAGCAGTTTTCCGGTCCACCAGGATTTCACCGCTGTCGTATGGGTCTGCACCAAATAAACAGCGCAGCAGCTCTGTACGGCCGGACCCCAGCATTCCTGCAATTCCTAATACCTCTCCCTTTCTCAGCTGAAAGGATACGTCCTGGAACTTCCCCTTGCGGGTAAGATGTTTTACATCCATTATGATGCCATCCTGCACCTTAAGGTCTCCGGGTCTTTCCTTGATTTCCACATCACCGAACATCATAGTAATGATATCCTTGTGCTGCAGCGAACTAATTGGCTCTGTTCCTATGTATTTTCCATCCCGCAGCACTGTAACGCTGTCTGCAATCTCCCACAGCTCCTGTAATCTGTGGGAGATGTAGATAATGATTACATCCTGCTTTTTTAACATCCGTATTGCCTCAAACAGCTTCTGGGTTTCATTGGCGGCCAGAGCCGATGTGGGCTCATCCAGCATAAGCACCTTCGGTTTAAAGCTCATGGCCTTGGTAATTTCCACCACCTGGCACTGCCACATACTGAGCCTGAACACCTTTTCATGGGGGTCAATATCTACGCCCATTGCATGCAGCAGCTCTCCTGCCATCTGATACGTCCTCTTCCAGTCTACCAGACGTCCCTTCTTTGGAAGACGTCCCAAAAAAATATTTTCCGCCACTGAGAGATGGGGAACCAGACTCAGCTCCTGATATACAGTGGCGATTCCCTTGTTCAGTGCTTCCACCGGTGTACTGAAATGCAATTCCTCTTCATCCAGGTAAAAATGTCCGCTTGTGGGCTGAATGGCGCCTGCAAATACTTTAACCAGGGTTGATTTTCCCGACCCGTTCTTTCCGATAAAGGCATGGACTTTTCCGCTGTCAAAGGATACGGTGACATCATCCAATGCTCTTGTTCCCGGATAATCCTTTATAATCCCTTCCGTTCTCAAAATGCTCATGGCATACTCCTTATTCTTACCGGTAACGAACATTTTGGATTTAAGGTCTGACATAAAATCATCCAGCTGCTTTGTATCGCCGCGTCTTAACGGTATACCTTCCACAATTACTGTCTTTCCCTGGTCCGCCACATCCTTTCCTTCAATGGACTGGACCAGTGTCTCAACCGTCTTATATCCAATCTGAAACGGATCCTGTCCTGTGACGGCCTGAAGAATATCATTATCTGCTTTCAGCAAATCCACAATCTGCTCAGACGCGTCAGTACCGAATACAAAGGTCTTGCCTGCCTGTCCTGCATTTTCCACTGCCATAACAGCACCGATGGTTCCGCCGTCGTTGGCAGCAAACATGATATCAATATCCGGGTTGGCGGCCAGCATGTCCCCTGCCTTTGCAATGGCTGTATCCTGGAGCCATGCATCCTGGTTGGAAACAATCTCATAGTTTACCCCGCCCTCATCCAGGGCAGCAAGGAAGCCGTTGACCCTCTCAGCTGAGGTTTCCGGAATTTGTGTCTTAAACTGAAGGATTCCCAGCTCGATTTTCTCATCCCCGTATTTTTCCTTAATAAAGTCTACTGCAATCTCGCCAGTCTGTTTACAGAAGGCATAATTATCCGAGGTATAGGCTGCTATGGAAAAAGGGTATGAGTCCATGGCCGTATTGGCCACACAGATTTTGACCCCTTTATCGCTTGAAACCTTAAGTGCCTCCGGAGAAATCGTTGCGGACAGAGGGGAGATGGCGATGCCGGCAACTCCTTGTGCTGTATATGTATTTACCAGCTCAGTTTCCTTCATCTGATCATTTGTGACATTGGAAAGCTGGATTTCATACCCCAGATCCTTTGCAGCCGCCTCATATCCAGCCGACATCAGCTTAAAAAACTGATCTTCCTGGAACACAATACCTGCAATTGACTTTCCTGCACCAGATGTATCTGTCTGCTCTTCCCCTTCTCCGGCCTTCTCTTTCTGACCTTTCTCTTCCTGGCTTGTCCCCTGGGCCACGGTTGTTCCTCCTGTTGTCTTGGCTGCCCCGTCTCCATCCATGCTGCATGCACCCAATACACCGGCCATTCCTAATATCATTGCTGCTAACGCTATCTTCTTCATAAAGCCTGCCTCCTAATATCATTACATAGTTTTTGTTTTCATTTAAATGAGCTCATTCATTTATGTTCTTACTATATCTTATTTTATTCCCCAAATCTTCTTTACTTTTGATATTTATTGTTTTATATTGATATTTAGACAAAAACAACTGGATATTCAGGCAGGGAGAGGAACTATTCTTATGCAAATTTCAGCTAAAAATGTAAATACTCCATCTGTATTCCCCATTGATTGCGAGGTCTATTACTCAATCCGTACACTGATTGATGCAAATGAATACCCGCAGGTCCATGATTTTTATGAAATCATACTAGTGACTGAGAATTCACTGGATATTTTGTTAAATAATGACCGAATCAAACTTGGGCATGGAAATCTGCTTCTTATCCGTCCCGGTGATATCCACACCAAAATACAGACCGGGGACTCTGTACATATTAATCTGGCCTTTCCGGCTTATACGGTAAATTCTCTTTTTGGTTACCTTTATAACTCTCAGGCCCCGCGCAAAGAACTGTTTGCTGGTTCCCACTCCCCGATTGTCCGGTTAAGCACCATTGACACGCTGATGATCCAAAATCGTTTGTCCTTTCTTAACCAGCTGTCATCTTCTGATATGGAGGAAAAAAACACCCATCTCAGAGCAATCCTTATTGACATTATGTATTCCTATATCATTCCTGAATTGGAAAAACAAAAAAGGTCCTCGGATGCCTCCAATCTGCCGGCCTGGCTTGTTCCTGCACTGGAGGGATTATCCAATCCCAAAAACCTGACCATGGGGATGGATTATCTTGTCCGCCAGACACAGCGTTCCCCGGAACACATCTGCAGAATGTTCCGTAAGCATCTGGGAATCACCCCCTCTGCCTACATCAACGGAAAACGGCTTAACTATGCTGCTAATCTTCTGATACACACAGATATGGAGATTGTAGACGTAATATATGAAAGCGGCTTTCAGAGCATCAATTATTTTTATCATCTGTTTAAAAAAGAGTACGGCATCTCCCCTGTAAAGTACAAAAAGATCCATCTGGTCCAGAAACTTTAGAACCGGTTCCCGCCGGGCACGCAAAAAGGCAGCCTCCACATCTGCAACTGATATGGAGACTGCCTTCTTTTATTTCATCTATAACTGCAATTAGACCGGATAAGCCTTGCTGTCCTTGTCGGCAGCACTGCTGTCCACCTTGGTCTGCTGGGCAGCCCTGTACTCGAAGAAATCCTTGGCCACTGCCGGGAACAGCGCATAGCTGAGAACATCCTCATCCTGCTGCTTCCACTGCGCGCATTCCTTCTCAAACTGAGGAAGCTGAGGAGCAATCAGGTCGGCAGGACGGCAGGTAATGGGTGTCTCGTCGCCGATAATCTTTTTCTGCACTTCCGGATTAAAGGGCTTAACTGTCTGGCCGAATTCACCAAGCATGATTTTCTTGGATTCCTTCGGAACCATCTTATAGCGCTCGCCCATGATAACGTTCATAACAGCCTGTGTACCCACAATCTGGGATGACGGTGTAACTAACGGAGGCTCGCCGAAGTCCTTACGCACTCTCGGAATCTCCTCCAGAACCTGGCGGTACTTGTCTTCCTGTCCGGCCTCTTTTAACTGGCTTACCAGGTTGGACAGCATTCCGCCCGGCACCTGATACTGAAGGGTCTTGATATTAACTCCCAGAACCTTCGGGTTCAGAAGGCCGCTCTTAAGGGCCTGCTCACGTATGGGCTGGAAATGGTCTGCAATCTCAGCCAGCAGTGTCTGGTCATAGCCGGTGTCATATGGGGTGCCGCGGAAGGTCTCCACCATAACCTCAGTGGCCGGCTGGCTGGTTCCCAGAGCCAGAGGCGACATGGCGCAGTCGATGATTTCACATCCTGCCTCTACTGCCTTTAAATAAGTCATGGAAGCAACGCCTGATGTGTAGTGGGTATGCAGGTCGATAGGAAGGCTTGTTCCTTCCTTCAGAGCCTGTACCAGCTCTGCTGCCGCGTATGGTGTCAGCAGACCTGCCATATCCTTGATACACAGTGAGTCAGCACCCATGTCCTCAATTCTCTTTGCAATATCCTTCCAGTAATCCAGTGTATAGGCATCGCCCAGAGTATAGCACAGCGCAATCTGAGCATGTCCTTTTTCTCTGTTGGTGGCTTTTACAGCTGTCTCCAGGTTGCGGATATCGTTCAGACAGTCAAAGATACGGATGATATCAATACCGTTGGAAATGGACTTCTGTACAAAGTACTCCACTACATCGTCCGCATAGTGGTTATATCCCAGAATGTTCTGTCCGCGGAACAGCATCTGCAGCTTGGTGTTCTTAAATCCGTCTCTCAGTTTCCTCAGTCTCTCCCATGGATCTTCCTTCAGGAAACGGAGGCAGGAATCAAAGGTAGCGCCGCCCCAGCACTCAACCGCATGGTAGCCTACCTTGTCCATCTTATCAATAATGGGCAGCATCTGCTCTGTGGACATTCTGGTTGCGAGCAAAGACTGGTGGGCGTCACGAAGGACGGTTTCCACAATCTTCACTGGCCTCTTTTCTATCTCTGCCATAGTTATAATCCTCCTCGTTATGAGCATTTGGCGCCGTCTTTAAGGCGCTTGTGCGATACATGCCGCCCGCGCCCGTCCGGTGCTTTCACAGGCCAGGCGAAACGGCTGTCATTGTCAATATATTATGCCATTATACCCCAAATATTGCCATGAAGGTACCGGCCGCAACTGCGGTGCCGATAACGCCTGCAACGTTTGGTCCCATTGCGTGCATCAGCAGGAAATTGGTCGGGTCTGCTTCTGCTCCCACCTTCTGGGATACACGGGCCGCCATAGGAACTGCGGACACGCCGGCAGAACCGATAAGCGGATTGATTTTTCCTCCTGTAATCTTGCAGAGGAGC
>OKMM01000265.1_pt1 | contig 15463 bp, 9 predicted proteins | sample 1612131 | NCBI WGS metagenome assembly OKMM01 (sample SAMN04436778, study PRJEB24849) | human gut metagenome | biome: human gut; feature: NICU; material: stool | host: Homo sapiens | place: USA: Saint Louis, MO | collected 2011-05-04 | reverse complement strand
TTGCCATCACCCTGGCAAGAAATGGCCACGAGGTTGTCCTCTGGGGCCATGACCCTGAACATATCGCAACGCTTGAACGCGACCGCTGTAACGCCGCGTTTCTCCCCGATGTGCCTTTTCCCGATACGCTCCATCTTGAAAGCGATCTCGCCACTGCGCTGGCAGCCAGCCGTAATATTTTCGTCGTCGTACCCAGCCATGTCTTTGGTGAAGTGCTGCGCCAGATTAAACCGCTGATGCGTCCTGATGCGCGTCTGGTGTGGGCGACCAAAGGGCTGGAAGCAGAAACCGGACGTCTGTTACAGGACGTGGCGCGTGAGGCCTTAGGCGATCAAATTCCGCTGGCGGTTATCTCTGGCCCAACGTTTGCGAAAGAACTGGCGGCAGGTTTACCGACGGCCATTTCGCTGGCCTCGACGGACCAGACCTTTGCCGATGACCTCCAGCAATTGCTGCACTGTGGCAAAAGTTTCCGCGTTTACAGCAACCCGGATTTCATCGGTGTGCAGCTTGGCGGTGCGGTGAAAAACGTCATTGCCATTGGCGCGGGGATGTCCGACGGTATCGGTTTTGGCGCGAATGCGCGTACGGCGCTGATCACCCGTGGGCTGGCTGAGATGTCGCGTCTTGGCGCGGCGCTGGGTGCCGATCCTGCCACCTTTATGGGCATGGCGGGGCTGGGCGATCTGGTGCTGACCTGTACCGACAACCAGTCGCGTAACCGCCGTTTTGGCATGATGCTCGGTCAGGGCATGGATGTACAAAGCGCGCAGGAGAAAATTGGTCAAGTGGTGGAAGGCTACCGCAATACGAAAGAAGTCCGCGAACTGGCGCATCGCTTCGGCGTTGAAATGCCAATAACCGAGGAAATTTATCAAGTATTATATTGCGGAAAAAACGCGCGCGAGGCAGCATTGACTTTATTAGGTCGTGCACGCAAGGACGAGCGCAGTAGCCACTAAACCCAGGGAACCTTTGTTACCGCTATGACCCGGCTCGCGCAGAACGAGCCGGTCATTATCTCATCGTGTGGAGTAAGCAATGTCGTGTGAAGAACTGGAAATTGTCTGGAACAATATTAAAGCGGAAGCCAGAACGCTGGCGGACTGTGAGCCAATGCTGGCCAGTTTTTACCACGCAACGCTACTCAAGCATGAAAACCTTGGCAGTGCATTGAGCTACATGCTGGCGAACAAGCTGTCATCGCCAATTATGCCTGCTATTGCTATCCGTGAAGTGGTGGAAGAAGCCTACGCCGCCGACCCGGAAATGATTGCTTCTGCGGCCTGTGATATTCAGGCAGTGCGTACCCGCGACCCGGCAGTCGATAAATACTCAACCCCATTGTTATATCTGAAAGGTTTTCATGCTTTGCAGGCGTATCGCATCGGTCACTGGTTGTGGAATCAGGGCCGTCGCGCGCTGGCTATTTTTCTACAAAACCAGGTCTCTGTAACGTTCCAGGTTGATATACACCCGGCAGCAAAAATTGGTCGCGGTATCATGCTCGACCACGCGACAGGCATCGTCGTTGGTGAAACGGCGGTGATTGAAAACGACGTATCGATTCTGCAATCTGTGACGCTTGGCGGTACGGGTAAATCTGGTGGTGACCGTCACCCGAAAATTCGTGAAGGCGTGATGATTGGCGCGGGCGCGAAAATTCTCGGCAATATTGAAGTTGGGCGCGGCGCGAAGATTGGCGCAGGTTCCGTGGTGCTGCAACCGGTGCCGCCGCACACCACTGCCGCTGGCGTTCCGGCACGCATTGTCGGCAAGCCGGATAGCGATAAACCGTCAATGGATATGGATCAGCATTTCAACGGCATTAACCATACGTTTGAGTATGGTGATGGGATCTGACATTCTGTGATCGTGCCGGATGCGGCGTGAACGCCTTATCCGGCCTACCGCATCTTAATCTCTCAACACCGCTCCCGGATACCCCAGCTGGCGCCAGGCTTCATACACCACCACCGACACCGCATTGGACAGGTTCATGCTGCGGCTGTCCGGCACCATTGGAATACGAATTTTTTGTTCAGCGGGCAGGGCATCAAGAATGCTCGCTGGCAGGCCGCGTGTTTCCGGGCCGAACATCAGATAATCGCCATCCTGATAGCTTACGGCGCTGTGAGCAGGCGTACCTTTCGTGGTGAGGGCAAACAGACGCTGGGGATTTTCTGCTTCGAGAAACGCGCGATAGTCATGATGACGCGTAACGGCGGTAAACTCGTGATAGTCCAGCCCCGCGCGGCGCAGGCGCTTATCGTCCCAGGCAAATCCCATCGGTTCGATGATATGCAGACGAAAGCCGGTATTAGCGCAAAGACGGATGATGTTGCCAGTATTTGGCGGAATTTCTGGTTCGTAAAGTACGATGTTTAGCATACTGCCCCCTTAGTGCGGGGGCAGGATAGCAGATATTCGTCTAACCCTTAAGCTGCATTCCCTTTCGCCATTGGAGCCAGTGCCGCAGGCAACTCTTTACCCAGCCCCTGCACCAGCGAATCTTGCGTAATTTCGCTAATCGATTTCGCGCCAGTCAGCGTCATCGCCACTTTCATCTCTTTTTCGATCAGATTTAGCAGATTAGCTACACCCGCCTGGCCCGCTGTTGCCAGTGCATACAGGAAAGCACGACCCAGCAGTACGGTGTCGGCACCGAGCGCAATCATACGCACGACATCAAGCCCGTTACGTATTCCGCTATCCGCCAGAATGGCGATATCACCTTTCACCGCATCCGCAATAGCAGGCAGTGCACGAGCAGAAGAGAGTACGCCATCTAACTGGCGGCCACCGTGGTTAGAAACCACAATTCCATCAGCACCAAAACGTACTGCATCGCGCGCATCTTCCGGATCGAGGATCCCTTTGATCACCATCGGGCCATCCCAGAAATCGCGGATCCACTCAAGGTCTTTCCATGAGATGGACGGATCGAAGTTATTCCCCAGCCAGCCGATGTAATCTTCCAGTCCGGTTGGTTTGCCGAGGTAAGCCGAGATATTACCTAAATCATGCGGACGACCGTTCAGGCCCACATCCCACGCCCATTGCGGATGCGTCACCGCCTGCAAGTAGCGGCGCATTGCCGCGTTCGGGCCGCTCATCCCAGAATGCGCATCACGATAACGCGCTCCCGGCGTTGGCATATCCACGGTGAAAACCAGCGTCGAACAACCCGCGGCTTTTGCTCGCTCCAGGGCGTTACGCATAAAGCCGCGATCGCGCAGCACATAAAGCTGGAACCACATCGGACGTTTGATAGCCGGAGCCACTTCTTCAATCGGGCAAACGGAAACCGTCGAGAGAGTAAACGGAATGCCATGCGCATCTGCTGCTTTGGCAGCCTGAACTTCGCCGCGTCGCGCATACATGCCACACAAACCTACCGGACCTAGCGCCACCGGCATCGACAATTTCTCATTAAACAGCGTCGTTTCCAGGCTTAAGTCAGACATGTTTTTCAGAATACGCTGGCGCAGCGCCACTTCTGACAAATCTTCCACGTTGCGGCGCAGCGTGTATTCAGAATATGCCCCCCCATCCATATAGTGGAACAGGAACGGCGGCAGAATGCGTTGCGCTGCGGCGCGATAATCGCTGGCTGCGGAAATAATCATGCGTTTTTCTCCCTCGAATGCTCATTATGGTCACCAGGCAGGCGGGTAATACGTGCATGGCGAGCCTGATCTTCATCGAATCGTTTCATGGTGGTGTGAACAAAGCTAAGGTGCGCCATCATTGCTTTACGCGCCCCGTCAGCATCACCGGCAAAAATGGCGTCAATGACCGCCTGATGTTGTTCGGTCAGCTGTGAAAAAACCGGGGGTACCAGGTACATCCGCTGGCGGCTATGCTTCACAGAGGATTGCAGGACATCGAAGAAACCGCGCATGGTTTGCAGCAACACAATGTTATGTGAAGCTTCGGCAATCGCCAGATGAAAACGAACGTCCGCTTGTGAGGCGAGATCCGGGTCTTCACTTAGCGTTGCTTCAAAGCAAAGCTGAATCTTTTCTTTTTCTCCAGGTGTGGCGCGCATTGCTGCATGCCATGCGGTGCTGGCTTCAATGGCGTATCGGGCTTCCAGAATATCGAAACTGTAATCCGGATCATCGGCCATCAGCGTTTTCAGCGGCTGGACGATGTTTTGCTCCGACCATGTGTCATGACGCCAGCGAATAAACGTCCCGCCGCCACGTCGACTGAGCAGCACACCTTCGCTTACCAGTTTCGCCAGCGCCTCGCGCAGTGAATTTCTCGACACGCCGAGTTGCATCGCCAGTTGACGTTCAGCGGGCAACTTCATGCCCGCTTCCAGGTTTTTTTCATCAATCAGCGCCCGCACACGATCGGCAACCTCGTCTGACAGGCGTCTGGGTAAAACAATCATTAAGGAATCATCCACGTTAAGACATAGGCCTGAAGCGTGGTGATCACGCCCACCATACAGGTGAAGATCAGGCTGTGTTTGACAGTAAAGCGGAACAAATCAGACTCTTTGCCCACCAGGCCTACCGCCGCACAGGCGATAGCGATAGATTGCGGGGAGATCATCTTACCGGTGACACCACCGGTGGTGTTGGCAGCAACCAGCAACAGGTCAGAAACGCCAATTTGTTGTGCGGCGGTAGCCTGCAAAGCGGCAAACAAAGCATTAGATGACGTATCCGACCCGGTCAGGAATACCCCAAGCCAGCCGAGGAACGGCGAGAAGAAGGTGAATGCATGACCGGTGTGCGCCAGTGCCAGCGCCAGTGTTGATGACAGTCCGGAATAGTTCGAGATAAAGGCGAACGCCAGCACCATGCCGATGGAGTAGATAGGCAGAGCCAGTTCTTTCAGCGTGCTGCCGAAGGTGCTGATAGCGTCAGATGGTTTCATCTTCAGCCAGACAATCGAGAGCAAGGCAGCAAACAGAATGGCGGTACCGGTGGCAGAGAACCAGTCAAACTTAAACACGGCGGCATACGCTGTCGCTTCGCTGACCACTGGCGGCATACGGGCAACCAGTTTATCGAGGTACGGCACCGGAATGTTGATCACCCACTCATACAGCGCACCGCCTGAAGCGAACAGGGCTTTAAACGGCGGGATACTCCACAGCGTTACGGTGGCGGTCAGGAACAGGAACGGTGTCCAGGCGCGCAGCACCTGACCTGCCGTGTAACCTGTGTGAGCCAGCGTCATATCAACCTGTGACGCCCCTAAGTCACCGAAGCGGAATACGCGCACTGGTTGCCAGCGTTTGAGGAACAGTGTCAGACAGAGCAGCGATACCAGCGAAGAGATAATGTCTGGCAGTTCCGGCCCAATGAAGTTGGAACTGAGGTACTGTGCGATAGCAAACGAACCACCCGCAACCACGACCGCAGGCCAGGTTTCTTTGATACCGCGCCAGCCGTCCATAATCGCCATGATCCAGAACAGCACGATAATGGTCATAAACGGCAGCTGACGCCCCACCATCTGCCCAATCTCAAAGCTGTCGATGCCTGTTACCTGCCCGGCGACCAGAATCGGAATACCCATCGCACCAAATGCCACTGGCGCGGTGTTAACAATCAGGCACAGCCCGGCGGCGTACAGTGGTTTAAAGCCCAGACCGACCAGCAATGCGGCGGTAATTGCTACCGGTGCGCCAAAGCCTGCGGCTCCTTCAAGGAAAGCGCCGAAACAGAAACCGACGATCAGCATTTGCAGGCGCTGGTCAGGGGTTATCGAAAGAATAGACGAGCGGATGATGTCAAACTGCCCGGTTTTCACCGAGATCTTATAGACGAACACCGCTGCAATAATGATCCACGCGATGGGCCACAACCCGTAGAAGAAGCCATAAACCACCGAGGCCAGCGCGTTAGCGACCGGCATTTTATAGAACAGCAAAGCCACGGCAAGGGCGATTGCCACCGTCCATGAGGCGGCGACGTATCCTTTCAGTTTGAGCTTAATCAGCGCAAAGAAGAAAAACAGGATGGGAAGCGATGCTATCAGGCTGGAAAGCCAGATATTCCCGGCGGGATCGTAGTTTTGTTGCCAGAGATTCATTGCAGGTCTCCTGCAGTCCACACACGCCGTGTAATGAGTCTGTTGCTCATCTCCTTGTCACACGTTGTGTAAAAGTGGCACTGCCAATTGTGTTGTGTAGGGATAATGACAATGGATAGTTAACTAAATGTTATGCATTGGCAACATTGATGTGAGTTTTAATTGGGGAATTGTGAACCAGAGGTCAGATAAGCGAAGAATTGGTAGGGCCAATTCTGGGAGAGAGGTAATAAAGAAAAGGGCAATTCCCATCAGAGAATTGCCCTCAGATTGTTGATCTGGTGCGCCTTATCTTGCCGGATGCGGCGTGAACGCCTTATCCGGCCTACAGGGTAGTGCTGAATCACCCCGTAGGCCTGATAAGCGTAGCGCATCAGGCAATGTGGCGTTTACCCATTTGTTAATGGATGATTACCACTGAATACCGGCACCGAGTGCGGCGGAGTATTCACCCTGGCTATTGGTACTACCTTGTAATTTGTAGACCCAACGACCATTGGCGCTCACCATCGACACACCTAAAGCAACAGCCGATTCACCGTTGTAAGTACCGCCACCAATAGAGGCCATGCTGGCACCCGGCGTGTAAGCCTGCGGCAGACCGGTCATTGCCATTGCAGAAGCGATACCACCACTCAGCTTGCTTTCAGTTTTGGACAGTTTGTTATCCATCTCAACCATGCGCTGATCGGTGTATTGCTTCGTTTCCTGCACACTTTGCTTCAACTGCGCATAGTTCACTGCGTCGTTGTTGTTCACGCCAGCAGAAACGTTGCTGATGCGAGTCGTACCGCTATTGCCGCCACCGAGAGTGATGTTGCTGTAGTCGATAGAGCCATCAGCTTTGGTGTCGTAGCGAACGCCGCCTGCTTCAGAAGACTTCAGTTGCGAAACGTTAACCGCATCGGTGGCATTAACACCGGCAGCAACGTTGGTGATACGACGCTGGTTGGTAGAAGAACCCACAGAGATGGTGTTTTCTTCGTCTGCTACGGAACCCGTGCCCAGTGCGACGCTGTTGTCAGCGGCAGCAATGGAACCAGAACCAATCGCAACACTGTCTTTACCCTGCGCGTTGGCATCTGCGCCATCGGTGTTGGTCTTGAAGTACTTAGTGCTACCGGTGGTTACGATATCGCCAATGCCGTTTTCGATATTGGTCACGCGAGTATCCAGATTAGTGACCTGAGTGTTCAGGTTAGTAATGCTCTGGGTATTCTGGGAAACCTGCGCGTCCGTTACTTTCAACTGACCCACGTTAACCGCATCGGTATCCGCCGAACCTGCTGCGACGTTGGTGATCTGACGTTGACCGTCTTCACTGCCGACAGAGAACTCACCCACAGAGTTCTGCGGTGCATCCATGTTGTAGGCAGTGTAGTTGGTCTGCGCACCACGGGTAGTCTGAGAACCATTACCCATTGCAATGCTGTCGGCATGATTTGCGCGTGCGTTAGAACCGATAGCAATACCGTTGATCGCATCAGCCAGAACCAGCGTGTTCAGGCCGATACCAATACCCGCATTACCATTAACGATGGTTTTCGCGCCCATTGCCAGCGAGTCTTCACCGACTGCCAGTGAGTCTTCAGCCGTTGAGTTGGCGTGATAGTATTTGGTTGGTGTGGTTGCGACTGCACCAATGGCGTTTTGCAACTGGCGAACAGTGACCGCATCATGGGCTTCAGAACCATCCGCGACGTTGATGATTTGACGATATTTACCGTCATCACCAATCGACAACGCGCCAAGCAGTTCGCCATCCGTGGTGTCATAACCAATCACAACACCTTCTTCCGATACGCTGGTGTTACGAGTCCCTTTAACTATTACACGGCTGGAAACGGAACTGCTACCCAGAGCGATACCCGTATCAACTTCGCTGATGCTGTCCTGACCGATGGCTACACTGCTGGCATGAGAGGCAACTGCGTTATAACCTACAGCTGTAGCGCCAATACCTGAAGCGCTGGCATCGTTGAACGCTAAGCCGCTGTCGTTGGTACGTACATAGTTAATACCCGCACCGTTTTCCTCGATGTAGGTTTCGCTAGTGTTACCAGCAAGCTGGTTAATCATTTGGCTATTTTGCGTAACCAGAATATTGGTTGCGTTTAACTGGGAACCGTTAACAGCATCGGTACTGGTTGTGGAGAGATCACCAGCCGCAACGTTGGTGATTTTGCTGGCATTGCCATCATGGCTGGCGTTGTAGGCACCTGCGTCTTCATCCCACAGCAGCGCGTTATTATCGAGCGCATCCAGGGCTTCACCGACGTTGTTGTAATCGGTATTTGCAATGGTGTAAGTCGGTGCAGTGATAGTACCGTCAGCGTTGACTTCTGCATCACCACCCAGCGCATCAGCGATGTACTTATTAGTGCTATAGAGCTGTGAGCCATTAATGGCATCGTTGCTGGTGGCAGAGACTGCACCGTTAGCGACGTTAGTGATTACACTGGCAGTTTTATCTTTCCCGTGAGCGGCGCTAAATGCACCGTTACCGCCATTGGCTGTTGTATCCCACAGCAGAGCATCATCCAGCGTGGTATCGATCGCTTCCAGCGCGTCACCGACGTTGTTGTAACTGCCGCCAGCGATGGCATAAGTTGGTGTAGTGATACTGCCGTCAGTGTTCACCACAGCATTCCCGCCCAGAGCATCGGCAATGTAGTCACTAACACCATAAAGTTGTGAACCGTTAATGGCGTCGCTGCTGGTGGACGAGACTGCACCGTTTGCAACATCAGTGATTACACTGGGAGCATTATTAATGCCGTGTTTGGCGCTGAATTTGCCTGCGGTTGCATCCCAAAGTAGGGCGTCGCCGAGTGATGTGCTAAATGATGTGTTAATGGCTGCCAGAGCATCACCGACGTTAGTGTAGTCAGTACCACCAATAGTGTAGGTTGGCCCACTTAATACACCCGTATCGCTGATATCAGCACCACCACCAAGATATGACGTAAATGAATCCGCTACGCCATAAAGTTGTGAGCCATTAATGGCATCAGTGCTGTTAGAAGATATCTTGCCAGCCAGTAAGTTGGTGATCTTGCTGGTAGCTTCGGTACCGTGCGCGGCGCTGAATGCGCCAGCCGCTTTGTTCCACAGCAGAGAATCGTCCTTAAGGTCGCCAACGGAATCCGTCAGGTTAGTGATGTTGGTGGTGTTGGTCGACACGTTATCGTTGGTGGTTTTGAGCTGGGAGCCGTTAACGGCGTCAGTGCTGCCAGCTGTCAGGTCACCGGCTTTGACATTGGTGATCTTGCTGGTGGCGTCAGTGCCGTGCGCGGCGCTGAATGCGCCAGCTGTTTTGTTCCACAGCAGGGAGTCGTCACCGAGACCGTTAACAGCGTCAGTCAGGTTGGTGATGTTGGTGGTGTTGGTCGACACGTTATCGTTGGTGGTTTTGAGCTGGGAGCCGTTAACGGCGTCAGTGCTGCCAGCTGTCAGGTCACCGGCTTTGACATTGGTGATCTTGCTGGTGGCGTCAGTGCCGTGCGCGGCGCTGAATGCGCCAGCTGTTTTGTTCCACAGCAGGGAGTCGTCACCGAGACCGTTAACAGCGTCAGTCAGGTTGGTGATATTGGTGGTGTTAGTGGCGATGTTGGTGGTGTTGGTCGTCACGTTGTCGTTGGTGGTTTTGAGCTGGGAGCCGTTAACGGCGTCAGTGCTGCCGGCAGTCAGGTTGCCAGCGGTGACGTTGGTGATCTTGCTGGTGGCGTCAGTGCCGTGCGCGGCGCTGAATGCGCCAGCTGTTTTGTTCCACAGCAGGGAGTCGTCACCGAGACCGTTAACAGCGTCAGTCAGGTTGGTGATATTGGTGGTGTTAGTGGCGATGTTGGTGGTGTTGGTCGTCACGTTGTCGTTGGTGGTTTTGAGCTGGGAGCCGTTAACGGCGTCAGTGCTGCCGGCAGTCAGGTTGCCAGCGGTGACGTTAGTGATTTTGCTGGTGGCTTCGGTGCCGTGTGCGGCACTGAATGCTGTGCCGTTCCACAACAGAGCATCCTGCTGCAGGTCGTACAATTGAGAGCCGTTTACTACATCGGTGCTGGTTGCAGAAACCGTACCTTTAGCAACATTAGTGATTTTGTTGGTGGCATTTGCACCGTGATTGGCGCTGAACGCCCCCGCGGTTTTATTCCATTGTAGGGTATTATTGTCGATTCCTGACAGAGCATCACCCACGTTATTATAGGTTCCGCTTCTCAACGCGTAGCTTACTGCGGTTACGGTGCCATCGCTGCCTACAGTAGCGCCTCCTCCGAGTCGCTTGGCGACTGAATCACTGATCGTATAAAGCTGTGAGCCGTTGATGGCATCGGTACTGGTGTTGCTTATGGCACCAGCAGCCATATTAACAATTTTGCGTTTTGTTGCGCTGTTGCCAACTGAAACCGTATTGCTTGCATCTGTGGTCGATCCTGCGCCGATAGCGACAGAATTGTCGGTCGCTGCTGCAGCCCCTACACCGATGGCGACAGAATCATTGCCGTTTGCCCTGGACTGGCTACCGAAAGCAAGGCTGTTGCTGCCACCAGCGGCACTACCCTCTCCCAATGCGATGGCATTCTCTCCCGAGGACAAACTGTTACTTCCCAACGCGATTGAGTTCACTTTGCTTGCAATGCTACCTTGCCCCAGCGCAATCGCATTTTGTTCGCTGGCTTCACTGGTGTTACCTAATGCAATACTGGATTCGCCAGATGCCTGACTTGCATTACCCAGGGCCATCGAATTCACTCCCAGGGCTTGCGTTTTGTTCCCTATCGCGATGGCGTTATCGTTCGAACTGCTACTGTCAGCACCTATTGCCAGTGAGCCAGTGCTATTAGCTGTAGATTTTCTGCCGAATGCGAGGCTATCAGCACCGCCAGCTTTGCTACTTGCTCCCAGCGCCATTGCATACTCTTTTGACGCATTGGCATTATCACCGAGGGCGATGCTCATAATTTCGTAAGCTTTAGCCGTATTTCCTAACGCAATAGTTTTTTCACCATCGGCAAGGGAGGAGTCCCCAATAGCAAGAGATGTAAAACCATTCGTCTTTGCGTAACGACCAAAAGCCATCGAACGATCGCCATTTGCTACTGACGATGCACCTAGCGCGACACTTCTGTCACCCATTGCTTTTGCACTAACCCCGAACGCCATGGATGCTCCACCAGTTGCAAGGGTTTTTGACCCGATGGCAGAACTGTACTCACCTTCGGCTATCGCGTCATATCCTAAAGCTGTACTCGCGCCACTAGTGTTCATAAAGGTATTTGCTTTTGCCCCTTTACCGATAGCAACCCAGCCGTCACCTGCTGAGCCATCGCCATAATCAGTTGGCTGCCCAGTGTAATTATCTGCACTTGCCCCAAACGACGACAACAACCCACCCGCAACCAGTGCAGAAATTAACAGCTTACTGCGCCCGCTTTTTTTACCACGGCTCTTCGCCGTTTCGCTGGCAACGGTGTAACTGCCTGTTGCCGGATTCCAGATAACTTTAAATATTTTGTTCATTATTGATGCTCTCTATTCCTTGATATAAGCGCAGAAGCTGCATTTATTTTTTGTTTTTCCGCTGTGGAGATTCAGCAGGTTGAAGACGGTCGAACTGAATATTTGCCATGTTGATGGCTAATTTCAGATATTTGAGGTTGTTGGGCGAGACACCTTTTAGCGTCAAATTAATGTCTTGCCATTGACCTGGTAATAATTTCAGGGAGGAGTTCATTGCGGTACTAAATAGCAATTGCTGCCATTTTGCTAATGCGTTGATGTCGGTGGGTTTTTCTCCCCCCCATGTTGCGTAGAAACCCATATTTGATACAGGAACACTTAATAAGTTAACCAGTGAAATACGAATAACACTGCCGTTTTCTACTGCGTCAATAGACAGTATTTTCCCTGCCAAACCAACAGAGCCGTTATTTAAAATAAAGTATTGGGTTTGTGCCGGGTTAAATTCTGTAAAGACAAATTCGTCCTGTTTGTTTTTAACTGCCTTCACCACACCAGCGAGCGTTTTGGTACTGTTTATGATGGTAGTTTGTTGTTTTTCAAAGTGTTCTATCTTGCGCTTGTCGAGTTCTTGTTGTTTTTCAAGCGCCTCAATTTTGCTTTTTTGCAACTCTTGCTGTGTAACGAGATCGTCGACCTTACTCGCTTTTTCAATATAGTCACACCCTACCAATAAGCAAAGTTGCAATATCATTAACACGCTTAACAGTGTTTTCTTTAGGTTCATAGGATGAATTCCTTTTCATAATCCCGATACAGTTGATAATTACGGCACAATCATTTTTTTTATGAATGATTGGAATGGGGCATATCCGCAAAATAAATTTGTTAGAGAGTTTTTGTATTAATTGGTTGTGCGAATATGTTATTAAATGTCAAACGATTTCAGTTTGTAGCCAATAATATTAATCGCGCGGATTTTAATGATCGGTGTCAATCGATGTCAAATGTTTCACCGGATAAAGGCACAGGGCAGGGAAAGGTAAATATTCAGTTGAGTGATGTTTTATTGTGGAATTTGCGAAGCTGATTGAAAAATTTAAATAATTAATTATGTTTCGAGCATTGATATGCGGAAATTCATTGTTGATATTGATACATCATTCTTTAATGTGTACCTGATTTTCAGAATTTAGCCTGCTACGATCGCTCAGAAGTGTAGGTGGAGTTGAATATATAATGTTAAGAACGTTATAAAGATTCGATCTCTGAAACAGGCTCCTGCATGTGCCAGCAGGAGCGAGTAAATGGTGAGAGGCTGTGATTACAGCGACGAGAAAGGAACTTAAAACGCAGTCTTTGAGAACCCTGTCATCTCTTGCAGGCCCATTTCGCGGCCCAGCGCGGTCATTGGGTGCACAACCACCAGTCCGCGAACACTTTTTTTCAGCTTGCCCATATCAGCCTGCTCTTTTTTGGTGATTGCACGCTGGAACGGCATCTTCATCAGTTTCTGCGCTTCTTTGCTGAGTTTCTGGCTGTGAACTTCGCGCAGGCGAGCAATTTCTGCTTCCAGAGTGGCTTTCTCTTTTTCCAGTTCGGCATATTTGTCTGCGGCTTCAACCAGCGACAGATCGGCCTGCTGGTGACGGATGGCGTCCAGACGATCGCTGAGACGTTTGATTTCGTTTTTTTCGACTTCTTTCATGTGATGACTTCTGATAGAGATAAATTTATAGCCTCTAGTATGCGCGACCAGGTGCTTTGTTCACAACTGATGGCATTGTAATAGTTCCAGATTGTAACCATTTATGCGTTAAAAAATCACCCAATACATTGATTAGTTAAGAAATTTAAAGAAAAAAGATAGTCAACAGAAGCAGGTGATTATTGAGGATTGAGCACGTTTTCCTTAATGTCATTTATACCGGGATCTAAACTAAAATTGGCGGCCGCGCATTCCCGGCGCGGGGTAATACGGAGATATCATCATGGGCAAATTAGGTGAAAACGTTCCGCTTCTTATCGATAAAGCCGTAGATTTCATGGCATCCAGCCAGGCGTTCCGGGAGTATCTGAAAAAACTACCTCCCCGTAACGCGATTCCGTCCGGAATACCTGATGAAAGCGTGCCGTTATATCTACAACGTCTGGAGTATTATCGTCAGCTTTATCGTCCGAAACAGGTAGAGGAGAAGTAAGCGAAAGTACTTACTTTTGAAAGGCTTTTTTTAAGCTGATTTTGGAAATCAGCTCTGTCAGTGAAAGGACCATTGTTGATCGCACAGCCTGTTGGTAACGCTGAATTTGCATTGCATACAAACTGGAGTCTGCAGGTTCAAACTGTGGCGGCGGTGGTAACGCCGCCACGCAATGCAGTTCACCAAAGGGTCCAAGTATTTCGTCGTCGGTAAAAGCGTACTCGTTGCCGTCGTGATTTAGCTCTTCACGCAATGCCATCAGCAGTTCCGCATCTTCGTATTCCTGGCGGTTAATGACGCCCAACCCGTAAATGAGTTTTAAACGCACAGAAAGATCGCCCAGCGGACCATCGCCGTCGAGTAACGGTTCTACAGCATACTTCACCGCGTAATCGTCTTTGCGGAATACCTGAAGCACCAGAAGATTTACCGCCTCGGTCAAAAGCTCGACGGCGGTGATCAGAAAGCTTCGCACGGTTTTGCCAGCATTCAGACGCTCAAGCACACGGTTTTCAAAGGCCTGGGTTTGTTCCATTGTTGCCTGCATATCTGACAATCTGTTATTCGGGCGCAGGGTATCCTGCGCCTGGTCCACCATTATTGCATTGCTTTATAAGCGGTTACCGCCTCGGATACAACCTCGCTGTTGGCATCAAGACCGGAAATCTGTGCCAGCGCGGCTTGTGGGCCTTTGTCGGCAATCAGCGCTGCCAGTTCCTGAGCCTGCGGGTCATCTTCACTGCGGAAGTGCATTGCAGCGGCAATACCTTCAATCAGGTTTTTATGTGGCAGACCATATTCCAGGGTTCCGAGCAGTGGCTTGATCAGACGGTCGCCAGCACTCAGTTTACGCAGCGGCTGACGGCCTACGCGTTCTACATCATCTTTCAGGTACGGGTTCTCGAAACGACCGAGGATTTTCTGGATGTATGCCGCATGTTTGTCAGCATCAAAGCCGTAGCGCTTGATCAGTACCGCGCCGCTTTCTTCCATTGCCCCTTTTACCACCGCGCGGATTTTCTCGTCGAGAATTGCGTCACGAATGGTCTGATGACCGGCCAGTTTTCCGAGGTACGCGGTTATAGCATGACCTGTATTCAGGGTGAAGAGTTTACGTTCGACAAATGCCATCAGATTGTCGGTTAATTCCATGCCTGGGATGTTCGGCAGCGCGCCTTTGAACTGGGTTTTATCAACAATCCATTCGCTGAATGTTTCTACCGTCACTTCCAGCGGATCGTTAGTTGCCGAAGCCGAAGGCGGTACGATGCGGTCAACGGCGGAATCAACAAAGCCAACGTGTTCTTCTACCCACGCTTTGGCATCTTCCGGCAGGGCGTTCATCACATGGCCTTTCAGCTGCGTGGTGCCGCGGACCATGTTTTCACAGGCGATGATGTTCAGCGGAGATTCATTACCTTGTTCTTTACGTTTCACCAGCCCTTTGGCGATGGCCGGAGCAATACGTTCCAGCACGACAGGGCCAACGGCGGTAGTGACTAAATCGACCTGAGCAATCAGATCAACGACATCATCGCCAATGCTGCTGACGGCATTGACGCCGGAAACGGTATCTACCTGCTCGGTTTCACCAACCACATGAACCTGATAGCTATGACGGGCATTCAGGGCATCAAGTACCACCTGATTTACATCGGCAAACGTCAGTTGGATACCCGCGTCCGCCAGCAGTTTACCGATAAAGCCACGACCGATATTACCTGCGCCAAAATGTAATGCTTTCATAGTAT
>OKMM01000252.1_pt1 | contig 16576 bp, 10 predicted proteins | sample 1612131 | NCBI WGS metagenome assembly OKMM01 (sample SAMN04436778, study PRJEB24849) | human gut metagenome | biome: human gut; feature: NICU; material: stool | host: Homo sapiens | place: USA: Saint Louis, MO | collected 2011-05-04 | reverse complement strand
CGGATTCTCACCACTGCCGCAGGGATAAGCCGAATATTCCTGCTTGAAGGATAGGATAACACGATAAATAGCACCCGGTTCCTGATGAATCAGGCCTGCCAGGTCGATGGAATAGTTTTCCCATTTATGGAGATCTTTTGAAGGATCTTTACCCAAAAACAGTGTCTTTTTATAAACCAGTCTTCCCGATCGTCTTAGTTCGTTGGCCGAGGACAGTGAGTTATTTTGCATAAACATTAGCACATTGTTCTCAAAAATGCGGATAACCCGTAGGTCTACAGCATACAGACTGACAGCCCGGAAAGGAATTACAAGATTTTTTGAATCGGGAATGATGGCACCTGCAGAAGATATTTCGACTTGAGGTTTCAGGTTCAGTTCGCCGAAAGAGATAGAATGGGAACCGCCCAATGCTTTGCCTTGATTGTTTTTCACTCCTTCATGTATTTTCAGGGTCAGTTTACTGAGATGACCGGCTTCAAAATAAACATTTACCTTATTATCCGTAATCTGGAAAATATAGGATGGAATCTCGGGTATTTCGATTAGACCTTTTAAATCCTGAGTATCAGAAACCGGATCAGAGAAGACGATTTGTATCCCGTTCTCAGGCTGACTGATACGTTCGGCGGAAAGGAAACGGAAGCTGTCTTTGGCAGGAATCGTAATGGACTCACTTTGTTTCCTGTCCATTCCGACAGGTTCCCCGTCTGCTGTAATTTTAAGATCGTAATCCTGTTCTTTTCTTTGGATATTACTGATAATGAAACTATATTCTAATGGATTAGATGTGGATCCTATGGTGATTGTAGGGGTACCGTTAGTGGAAAGTATTTTTTCAACTTGTTCTTTAGTCATTTTATCACTAAAACGGATTTCTCCCTTTACGGTTACCTTATCGGGTGAAGAAGAGGCTATTTCCAATGGAGCGGTATGCAGTGTGAAATTACTTTCCTGTACCCGGAAAGAGAAATCGAAAACTTTCAATTTGCTATCCACTTCGACAAAATCGCCTAGTTGGAACGAGCCTTGATATAACTTGCCCGGCTTTAGTTCTCCTTCTTCCGGAAGAAATTCGATGGTGTTATTACTCACCCAATAAGCTTTGCCTTTTAACGATGGAGTAAAACTGAACGGACAGTCTTTCAGTTCATTGTTAAGGTCTACCATTGGTTGATCTTGAGTCAGTTCGATTCGTATGGGAGAAGATTGAGAAATGACTCCACCTGTATAAGCATTGACATAAGGAGCATATTCCGATGACGGAATAATTTCTTTTGCGCTGCGTGTGCAAGCGAACAGTCCTGCGATAATTACTGTAAGAACACAGGAGAATAGAATTAAAAGATTCTTTTTTCCTTTCATAGCAAATAAGCGTTTAGTTTATTATTATTTTGTCAACCAATGATTTATATTTCTTTACTCTGTACTGAATTTCACTCCAGGCTTTAACCATCTTCCATCTGTCAGTCAAATCGCAGATATTATTACATCTGTATCTCTATCGGAAGTCTACAGGCCAGATCAATCATATATTTTCAAGGTTTATATTCACAAATATACAATTTATCCTATAAAGAGTTTACTATTTGCACCCTCAAATTTATGCTTCGTATCTTTAGGTTATTCCTCAATAAAATCTGAATGTTCGGAAACGATTCGGACTATTATTACCCGCTTTGTGTTCTCGTTTACCTTAAATCGGTTATCCGTACGTTCTCCTATCAGCCAGGCTATTTGTTCTCCAAAGCATAATATCCATTGCTTTTCTTTTTCACTCAAAGAGAATTTTTTATCCGTCAGGTAGTCACTGACATGTTTTTTACCGGTCATTCCGAAAGGTATAAAAACATCTCCTGGTTTCCACTTGCGTATCTCCCATGTTTTATTTATTTTGTCAGCATCGAAGCAAGCCGTGTTTTTATCTTTTGGAATTATAAATTCAGAAGTATAATCGTACTCTTCCATAACTAACCGGAAAGGTGGCTGGGACTCTTCTGCAGTTGTATCTTCTTCGATTAATAACAGGTCACGGTCTTTTATGACTCTCCATCCTTTACCAAGGAAGATTTTTCCTGGTTGTCCGTCGAGCGTTTGCCTTATATTATCTATTTGGGTCGTGTTGAATCCTAGCGGGTGTAATACTTCGAATAAAATGGCTTCGGGTACCGGTTCTTGCAGCAAGGCTTCTATCCGGATGCCTTCGGGGGTCAATATACGTTTACGCGCCTCCCCTATACTTTGATTGTATAAAGTTGCTGCGTCATTCAGATAGTTGGTAGTGCGGATGATACTCTCTTTCACCGACGGATTGATCTCTTTCATCAGGGGCAATAAGTTTAAACGAATCTTATTCCGGGTATATTCATCCAAAAGATTGGTGCTGTCCGTTACGTAATCTTGGTCGATATATTGCAGATAGGCTATTATTTCTTCGCGACTCAGGCAAAGTAAAGGGCGAACAATGTTACCGTTTCGTGGACGAATTCCGAGTAATCCGCTGATACCCGTACCGCGAATCAGGTTCAACAATACGGTTTCTACACTGTCATCTTTATGATGCGCTGTTGCGATAACACTGGCTTCACGTTGTCTCCTAAGCGTTTCGAACCATTCATAACGTAATTCCCGGGCAGCCATCTCAATAGAAATATGTTTCTTTGCGGCGTATTGGGTTGTATCGAAATGTTCTATGTGTAAAAGAACCCCTGATTCATGGCATAATCGGCGCACAAAAGCTTCGTCTCTGTCCGATTCTTTATCCCGCAAATGGAAATTGCAGTGAGCAGCTTCGCAGGTATACCCCATTGATAGCAGGAGACGTAGCAATGCCACAGAGTCGGCCCCTCCGCTTAATGTCACCAATACCTTGTCATTCAGACAAAACAGCTTCTCTTTTTCGATGTATTGTGCTACTCTATTTTGTATCATATTGCAAAGATAATAGTTTTGCTAATAATGATAAGAAATCTTCCTTATTTAAAAACAATCTAAATAATTTGCATGCCCCAAAGTTATGAATTATCTTTGCGGAAAATTTTGAGGTACACACACTATGCGATTGTCCGAATTAAAAACAGGTGAGAAAGGAGTCATTGTAAAAGTTTTGGGACACGGTGGCTTCCGTAAACGAATTGTGGAGATGGGCTTTATCAAAGGTAAAACCGTAGAAGTATTGCTTAATGCTCCATTGAAAGACCCGATCAAATACAAAATAATGGGTTATGAAATCTCTCTGCGACGACAGGAGGCTGATATGATTGAGATTATCAGCGAGCAGGAGGCAAAGTCACAAACACAGGAGGCTGCTTATCATCAGGGGCTTACTGAAGATATCGATGTGAAGGAGGAAGACTTGAAACGGGTTGCTCTTGGAAAGCGACGCACGATTAATGTGGCGTTGGTCGGTAACCCGAATTGCGGTAAAACGTCTCTCTTCAATCTGGCTTCAGGTGCTCACGAACATGTGGGTAATTATAGTGGTGTGACGGTAGATGCTAAAGAAGGGTATTTTGATTTCCAGGGTTATCACTTCAAAATAGTTGATTTGCCGGGTACTTATTCTTTGTCTGCCTATACTCCCGAAGAAATTTATGTGCGCCGTCATATTATCGACGAGACACCTGATGTGATTATCAATGTGGTTGATTCTTCAAATCTGGAGCGTAACCTCTATCTCACTACCCAGCTTATTGATATGAATGTACGTATGGTAGTGGCTCTTAACATGTATGATGAACTGGAAGCCAGTGGTAATACGCTTGACTATCTCCTGTTAGGAAAGTTGTTCGGAGTTCCGATGGTGCCTACTGTCTGTAAAAGGAATATCGGTGTGGACCGTCTTTTTCATGTAGTCATCAACCTTTATGAAGGTGCCGACTTTATTGATAAAAAAGGGCATATACATCCGGAGGTGGCAAAGGAAATTATGGATTGGCACCAGTCCTTACCCAATTTTAAAGACCATGGTGAACATCCGGCTGATTATACCCATGGCAAAGAACCGGTGGGTAAAGTGTTCCGCCATATTCATATCAATCATGGACCCGATTTGGAGAAAGCCATTGATGCAGTGAAAGAGGAGATTTCGAAGAACGAGTTTATCCGTCACAAGTATTCTACTCGTTATCTTGCTATCAAGTTATTGGAGAATGATCCGGAAATAGAACGTTTTATTCATACTCTGCCCAATGCTGTGGAAGTAGAAAAGAAGCGGGATAAAGCAGCCCGTCGCATTCAGGAGACGATGAATGAAGATAGTGAGTCGGCTTTGACTGATGCCAAATATGGTTTTATCAGTGGTGCTCTGAAAGAGACTTTTACCGATAACCACCTGGAGCAGGAACAGACAACCAAGGTGCTCGACTCTATTGTAACCCATCGCATTTGGGGATATCCCATCTTCTTTCTTTTTATGTATCTGATGTTCGAAGGTACCTTTGTGATCGGTGAATATCCGATGATGGGTATCGAATGGCTCGTTGAGGCACTGGGGAATCTGATCAGGGATAATATGTCTGAAGGTCCGCTGAAGGATCTGATGATTGATGGTATTATTGGTGGAGTAGGAGGAGTTATCGTCTTTTTGCCTAATATCCTGATATTATATTTTTGTATTTCTTTGATGGAGGATTCGGGCTATATGGCTCGTGCAGCTTTTATTATGGATAAGATCATGCACAAGATGGGGTTGCATGGCAAGTCGTTCATTCCTTTGATTATGGGTTTCGGTTGTAATGTACCTGCTATTATGGCTTCGCGTACTATTGAAAACCGAAAGAGCCGTTTGATTACCATGCTTGTTAATCCATTGATGTCATGTAGTGCCCGTTTGCCTATCTATTTGTTATTGGTCGGTGCTTTTTTCCCAAAGAATGGTAGCTTGGTCCTATTGGCTATTTATGCTATCGGCATTGCATTGGCAGTTATCATGGCGCGTCTGTTCAGTCGTTTTCTGGTCAAAGGGGATGATACTCCGTTTGTGATGGAGCTCCCTCCTTATCGTATGCCGACCATGAAATCCATCTTCCGCCATACATGGGAGAAAGGTGCGCAATACCTCAAAAAGATGGGAGGAATCATCATGATTGCTTCTATCATTATCTGGTTCTTGGGGTATTATCCCGATCACGATGCTTATCCTACCCAGGCAGAACAGCAGGAAAATTCTTATATTGGTCAAATCGGTCAGGCAGTGGAGCCTGTGCTCAAACCGTTGGGTTTCGACTGGAAGCTGAGTATCGGTTTGCTCTCCGGTGTCGGTGCCAAAGAATTGGTGGTAAGTACACTTGGCGTACTCTATACAAATGATGCCGATGCCGATGTAGTCAGTTTGGCCGAACGAATTCCGATTACACCGCTTGCGGCATTTAGCTATATGCTGTTTGTGTTAATCTACTTCCCGTGCATTGCCACGTTGGTAGCCATCAAGCAGGAATCCGGTAGTTGGAAGTGGGCTATCTTCACGGCAGGATATACCACGGCGTTGGCATGGCTTGTTTCATTTGCCGTCTATCAGATAGGAGGAATGTTTTTATGAATTGGCAGGAATGGGTAGTCGGGCTACTGATTGTATTGTGCGTAGCCCGTATTCTTTATGGTATTTATCTTTTTTTTCGTCGTGTGAAGGAAAATGATAACCCTTGTGCGAGTTGTGCAAGTGGCTGTGAATTAAAGGATATGATGGAAAAGAAGCAGAAGGAGTGCTCGTCCAAGAAAAAGAATACAAAGAAAAATTGTTGCAGATAGTTTGGTAGTTTCAAAATTTGTACTACCTTTGCAACCGCAAACGAGAAACAAGGTTCCTTGGATGAGTGGCTTAGTCAGCGGTCTGCAAAACCGTGTACGGCGGTTCGAATCCGCCAGGAACCTCTTAAAAAACTCTTGTAACTAACTGAATTTCAGTATATGTTACAAGAGTTTTTTCTTTTTAGGATTAGAAGGGGCTCACCGTAAAAATCTTGACTATGTTCCTCCCTTCAGGCATACTCGCTTACTTTGATTTAGTCAATCATGTCTCCTGAGCAACTTGCTTCATCCTCTTCCTTGAGGATACTCTTAGGCAATTGTTGGCTAGAAGCCGGTATCTGCTGTTCAAGACACCGGGTAAGTGGACGGACAGCCAAAAACGGAGGGCTGGAATTCTGTTCAAGCAATTACCGGATATAAAGGCCGTGTGTTATTATGCGTTAAGATGGGGAAAGATTTTTACTGATTATATAGACAAGGATGTGGCGTGTGCCAAAAACTTAGAGGTGGGTGTTAAGAATAGAACTTTTATAATGGAAGTGTGCTGTATCTAAGTACTTTTTAGTAGTTTTGCATAATAATGAAATCGAGAAATAAAATCTCTCTTTTAAGCAATAGATAGGATATATGAAACATATCTTCAATAAGGAACAATGCCAAAAAGCAACATTCATTCTTGAAAGCCCTTTGGCTAAACTGTCGGAACTTTACTCAAGCGAGATAAAAGACTTGGCTGTTGTATGGTGCTATTATTCGGGGAGAATAGAGGGTAATACCTATACCTATGTTGAAACAGAAGCATTGCTTAAGGACGGCATCACTTCCGAAAAAAAATATGAAGATGCTAAAATGCTGAAAAATCTATATAATACATTCATTTCCGAACTGGAATATATTCATCAAGAGAAAAATAAGGAGATTATAGATGAATGTACTCTTTTCAGACTTCATCAATCTATTTCCACAGGTTTGGTTTCTAATGAGGAATCAGGCTTTTTAAGGACACGTGCAGTTAGGATCAGCGGTACTGATTATGCTCCTCCAAAAGATTTGCAAGAAATAAAAAGTAAATTGGGAGAGATATTATATGAGCAAGACGTTTATACTAATCCATTGGAAAAGGCAGTTTTCTTACATTGTAATATTGCACGGCTGCAACCTTTTATAGATGGGAATAAAAGAACTTCTCGCATGATAGAAAGTGTTGTCATGATGAATGCTGATATTATTCCTGTATATTCAGCAAAAGATGCTGATATTTTGAATTACAGGAAAGGGTTGATTCGATTTTATGAAACGGGGGATTACACTAAGTATTCTGACTACTTTCTAAATAGGCAGTTGGAACGCATTAAAGAAATAGATATATAATTTAAATCAAGACTAATTTAGTCGAATGTAAGAACTGTATTTGCTAATTTCCTTGATAATCAATGATTTTAGGAAAATTTTAAAAAAACGCCAGGAACCTCTTAAAGAAAAGGGAGTAAAGGATCATATCTGAATTCGGGATCGTCCCTAAATTTTGAGGGATTATTTTATTATGCATGAGTCATAGCTACAATTCACTTTACAATTACCTCTGCTTACTCTATTCACAACCTACTTATGAAGATAAGAAGGATAAACAAAAGATATTTCGACTGTATAACGATTTGTTTTCTGAGCAAAAAGAATATCCGAATGCTTATCCGTGTGCTATAATGGGTGACGGATAATACCAATGCGGTCTTGTTACCTGATGAAGAAGACTCTGCACGTTATATCGTTTATGCAGAGCCGAAAAAATAATATCTTTTTACCATCCACTTTATCTATATAGGTACCAGTTCTTATTTCAGCTTTTCCAAGAAAAAAAACTCTATTTATGCTTATGCTATTTGCATGTGCTGATTGTTTTCTTATTGCCAAACGTTACTTGCAGATTATTTTAGTATTCACTCTGGAGTGGATGTCCCGATATGTACTGATTTTAGTGGTATAGATGCTTGATTTTTGATGTGCGAATTGGGGTACTTTATAAGTTCTTACCGTTTAAATCCATATAAATTTAGGTTTTTCCCTATAAGTAATTATAGAATTCACAGATTAGGTATGATTTTCCTGCTTTACTTTTGTTGCAAACCTAAAAAAAACATCATGAAAAAGATTTTATTTATTCTATTTACAGTTCAGTTTATTCTGATCCCTCGGATAACAGGGAGTTATGGTGCAAATTCTATCGGAAATAATCATGGACATTCGGTAACTAATCAAGGAAAGAAAACCATCAAGAAAGACATCTTTGGAGATACTGTCATTGAGGACAATCACGGTAATAGGAAAACCATTAAGAAAGATATCTTTGGAGATACTGTCATTGAGGACAATCGCGGTAATAGGAAAACTATCAAGAAAGACATTTTTGGAGATACTGTCATTGAGGACAATCACGGTAATAGGAAAACTATCAAGAAAGACATCTTTGGAGATACTGTCATTGAGAACAATTGCGGTAATAGGAAAACCATTAAGAAAGACATCTTTGGAGATACTGTCATTGAGGACAATCGCGGTAATAGGAAAAGCATCAAAAAAGATATCTTTGGAAATACTGTCATTGAAAATAATAAAGGTTATAAAAAGACCATTAAGACAGATATATTCGGTAATAAAATAATCGAAGATAATCATGGGAAAAAGCAAATTATTAAAAAAGATATATTCGGGAATGTTATTATTGAGAATTACTAAGGCATCTATCTAAGTATGATAAAGAGCAGGACTTGCAGTGTGGACTTATGCTCAGAATCAAAAACATTTTTTATATAATATCAACAACAATAGACTGATAATGACACGGACTATGGAGTATTACTGTTAACTGCTTCTCAGCGTGAGGATGACGAGGAAAAGAAAGAAAATCCGATACCGGAAAATTTTGTTTTTTACAATTGAACCTGAGGCCGTAGCATTGGCTGCAAGTGAATTTTGTCAATCTTGTGGATTCTTCTAATATGTCTGTTTTTTTATATATTAGCTTCGAAAATTAGACTGAGTCAGTTTAAAAATGGAGGTGTGCCGGGATGTACTTTCCCGCCTGGTCAGCATTTTCGGCACGCCCCCATCCATGTATCTACTTTTATTCCAGAATAAAGATGAATCCTTTGTCTTTGGGAACTTTTATTTTATCTTTTGGCGACAGGCTGAATCCTTCCTGGAAACCTTTGATGTCAGGAGCCGTCAGCCTGGCTTTATCAGCGTCAATGCCCAGTTTCTCCCAATCTATCTGCAGTTTTATATCACTGTCTTTTTTTGCCCAACTGGCAATGGCAATCATTACTTTGCCATCTTTCACAAACGAGGTTGCCAGAACGTCATTGCGTCCTGTCTTCACTGGATTGTAGGATACCCAATAGCCCATCATGCGGCTGTCTTTTATGCCGAATGCATCCCACACCTTCCAGAGTTGTGAGGGGACGGATTCCATCGGTTCGCGTGCGGTCATCCCGTACAGCATGCCCCGGTAAGGATTGCCGCCATCCTGCAACATTTCGCTCATCATGCCGAAGGGGATACCCGATACATCTGTCAGCCAGTATTCCGGTGACTTTTCGTATTTAAAGTATTCTCCAAACCAAAGGCGGTCTAGGTAAGGCATGTGTTCCATGTAAAGGAATATGCTGTTGATGTAACCGTCGGCCGGATTGAACTGATTGGCTGAATGGACATCGATGCGCGGATCGGGACGGTTACTTTCCAGTACCCGGCGGATGCGTTTCATCGTGTTACGATCGAAAGCCAGGTCGTCGATATAGACTCCGTCGATGCCGACATTTTTTGTCAGCCAGTTCAGTCCTTCCACATAGAAGTTGTGCCAGCGCGAAATGCCGGTGTTCACGATTGCCGCATCCTTGTAAGCATCTACAAACCAGGCTCCGATGTAGTCGCCGTCCAGATGTTCCTGTAGCCAGGCATAGCCTCCTCCCTTGCCCGGTGAGAAGATTTCGTGTCCAAGGCTCTTCAGGGCAAACAGCTCCGGTGCATGGTTCGTCAGTTCGCGTACCGTATAGTATATTTTCACTTTATATCCTTTGGCATGCGATTCGTCTACGTACTGCTTCATGAAGGCAGGGCGGAAGAAAGGATAGTTGATATGCGGATTCACCGCATTGCCGTGATGCAGGTTGATAACGTTCGCTCCTGTTTCTCCCACAACGTCTACAGCCTGGTAGGCGTGTGCGTCGCCCTCTTTCAGTTTCTCGGCAGGCTGGTATCCGTGGTAGTAGCGGTCGGTCCATTGCTTCATCGTGTCGATGGGCTTGAAGGGAGTTACCAGTACCAAGAAGTCGAAGTTCAGCTCTTCGCCCTTTTGGAGGGTGCGGCTGCCACTGTATGTCTTGATGTCTACCTGGTTTCCTTTCTCTTTATAGCTGATGCCGCCTTTACCGTTGTTAAACCAGGATGGAGGCATGTTCAACGGTTGCATTTTGTAGAAGTTTGTGTTTAGCGGACGGCGATAGTTCTCTGCACGGAACAGGCATTGCATGCCGGCGTTTACATCGCCAAACCAGAAACCTTCCTGATTCCGTTCCACATTCCATTTCCATTGGTCGCTTTTCGGGCGCAGTGAGCCTTCATAACCCATTCCCAAACGATATTTGGCCGTTGTTGCCGGCATGGAAGTTAACAGGGCTATATCGTCTACCGATGTATTTTCGGCAGCCTTTACTTTGATCTGATAATTCATGAAACCATCGAATTCCATACTTGCAAGTACTGTTATCTCCAGTGCCCCTGCTTTTCCGGTAGCGGTCCAGCTTACCGTTCCGTCTTCCTTCTTGCCGAACTTTAGCGGTGAAGTGATGGTGACGGGCAGTGGCTTTCCATTCTGGCGAATGACAAATTCCATCGGTTGTGACAGAATGTCTTTGGGTTCTTTGCCTATGGAAGTCATCTCTTCGGTGAAGTAACTCCGGATGGAAGCCGGCAGTCCCAGTTCGCCGGCAGTGACGCTGCGTCCCAGCACGCTGATTGTACGGTCTGCCACCTTTATCGGAATGAATGGCTTCACCGGCCGGTTATTGACTGCATACTGTGAATTCAGCCAGCGCAAACGTGACAAACGCCACAAGTCTCCGTCTCCTTTGTCTACCAGTACGTTGTCCGACAGGTTAATGGCTATGTTCACTTCCTGTGAAGCACCGCTCAGGTCGCTCACGGTGACCGTGCCCCGGTAGATCCCTCTGCCGGCATGTTCCGGCATCTGGATGCCGATCCATAAAGGTTGTACACGGCCTTTACCGACGTTTACCTCCGGATGTATCGGGCGTCCCAGCCAGTCGGTTCCTTCCGTGTTGAAACACGTAAGAGCCGATGCAGGTATACTTTCGTTCCTTCCTTTCAGGTCGGTAAAGGTTACTTTGACTCCGTTCACCGGATTCTTGAATGCCCACAGTCCCAGTTGCAGCACATAGTATTCGTTCAGATCCGCTTCACCGAAAAACTCGCCTGTGGCTCCTTGCGTCACCTGGCGGTATGACAGATCATCGAACATGCGGATGGGATATTTACGGTCTTCGGGCAACAGCAGGAAAGGCTTGTTGCTGTTAGCATCGATCAATGCCTGCTTCTCCTGTGCTGTGGCGATGATTTCCATCGGATAGAAGCTGTTGAAACTGCCCAGCGATTCGAAACGTACCAGCTTGGCTTGTACCGCCTTTCCGGCCGGAGTGGCTTTACAAGTTGCTTTCCATTGCGGATCCGCCTTATCCGGTTGCTGAGGATAGTTTACTTTCGGATAGGGCCCTCCCGAGGTGTGGTAGGGGAGGTAGTACACATAATAATCTCCGGCATTTCCGCTTGCGTCAAATCGGATGCGTCCGTATTCACGGTTGATTTCCACCGGAAGTACATTGTCTACCGCTTTGCCGGTAGATGCATTGATCACAATAATCCCTTTTTGTTCGGGATTGGCGTCACGTCTGCGCCAGGGGATATAAGCTTCCGCTACGGAGGCGGGAGTGTTCACGGAAACAATGGCGCGATGGTTACCCAGTGTGTCGGGTGTCCAGTAGTTTTCGCCGTAAAACGAGGCTTCGGGGACGAAGTCTTGAGTCGCTGCCGGAAGGGTTAACAAAGCTGACAGTGCCCATAAAAAGAGTTTCTTCATAATGTTTATCTAATAACTATGTGCAAATTTACAAAGAATCATTTATGGATTTGGCAGATCGGCCGTTTTTTTATTATAAACCGTTTCTGCCCAAAAGCCTGTGTGGTAATCGGGTATGCGATTAGCGATGTTTCGCTCCGATTATCAGGAAGAATTTTTTTGTGGGAAAAATATTTTTTATATTATCTTTGCGCCCTCAAAATGAATAAACCCTACACTATGAACAGAAAGCAAATTCTGTGTATCTCGCTTCTGGCATTCTCGCTGTGTGCCTGTCAGGATGATGATACAGCCGATATTCTCGATGCTTTTGGCACTCCGCCTGCTTTGACGAAGATGACGGCACAAGAGTTTCTCGATCAGGGAGAACAGATGTTTGAAGATGGCGAAAGCGTGGACGAGATTGTTTCCGCCGATCGTGCCTTCTATGTGAATAACCCCTTTAATGTTTCGATGGCGGATGGAAAGCTCCGGCTGTTCAACGGCATGGCGCACGATTTCAAGGAAGTCTCCCTTTGGCTGACGATGCCCCATTTGCGTGACACCATCCAATTGATGCAATTTGAGGAAGTCCCCGGTTTTTATAACATCAAACTTGATTCTCCATTGAAAATGGGAGAGGTCGTCTATGCTTCGAAGAGTGGAAAGCCTGTCCGTGTGAATAATCTGGCACTACTGTCGCCCGACCAGTATGAATTGCTGCTTTCGTGCAACGACTCCGTATTCGATATGCTGAAGACCATCAAGATGAAAACCCGTATCCAGATGGGAAAGTACGGCAGTGGAAACTGGGGAGTCATGACAGCAAATGCAGCCCGCTACTATGCCACATCGGCGGTGAATATGGCTGTCATGTTCAGTTCCGAAATTTTTCGTGATTCATTGATGAACTACAAAGGTAGCATTCACAATGATGCAGGAAAGGAGATCGACCGTGAAGGGCTACTGAATTCAATTCTCAATAAACAAAGTCTTGTGTTCGGAGTGGTTACCGGTTCCGGTATCGCCGGGCTCGGTGGAGGAAATGCTTTGGGATTGCGTGAAGAATATCTGGCCGGATTCTTCTACCAGAACCGGGTGGCAATCGATTGCAACTGGGTGCTTCATGTCTGGATTCACGAGCTAGGGCACTGTCTGGGCTATGGTCATTCTAGCAGCCTGTGTTACGGGTCGGTGCCCGATGAAATAGTACCGAAAGTGTATCGCTACATGATGAAGCACCGCATGCTGCCTTATATCATCAATCCCTTTAAGAGTTACAATGATTATAATCCCGGCATCAATGATGCCGACAATCCCGACATAGAGCTATGATGAAGAGACATAACATACTGACGGTACTGGCAGTCCTGCTGCTCACCTTTGCCGCATGCGATAAAAATAGTGCCCCCGGATTCAGTTTCACGACCGACTCCATCCTTACATTGACTTTCGATAAAGAGCTGGATGCCGCCTTTGTCGGAGTGGGGACCCAAAATTACAATCCGGTGGGAATGCGGCGTTCGGGAGATACTCTTTTCATTGCCAACCGTGCCGAAGGTTCTGACGGTGTGTGGGTGGTACGCGCTTCGACCGGGGAGTTGCTTTATTCGCTGACCGGCTGGACCTACAACGGGAAAAACGAGAAGTTCGACAATCAGGTGATGGATGTGGCGGTCAGCAGCGATTACATCTTTGTGGTGAACCGTTCATCCCGGATCGACCTGTTCCGACGGAACGATTATTCGTATGTGACCACCATCGGGCGTACCGGATGGCAGTCGAGTTCTCTGTTGCAATGCGAAGCGGCCGAAGTGGCCGGTGATAAATTGTTCATCCGTGACAAACAGAAGATTAAAGTGGTGCAGATTTCAGATTGTACGCCTGAAAATCGTTTTAAGGTTCCTGTCTTTGCTCAGAATACGGACAGTACGTCTTCTAATAACGGTTTTAATCTTGAGTCCGTCGCGCGGCATGAAGGCTTGATCTATGTGTCCGACTACGAAACCTCACGCATCCTGGTGATCGATCCCGCCACCGTGGCGGTCAAGGGAGAGCCGGTACGCTTTCTGCGCTCTTATCGCATGCCGAACAAACCGCTCAGTATGGGATTCTTTCAGAACGAAATGTATGTTGTCTGCGCAAATAACCGCATCGTGAGAGTGGACCTCCGTACCGGGAAAGAGCTCGGCTCTTATTCATCCTTTGCCGGAGGAGTGGGGCTGGGAACTCCCGGACGCCTCTTTTTCCATAATGATACATTCTATCTTGCAGGGCGCAATGCCAATGCTCCCCGGCTGATACAGGGGAAAGTTATGTTTGTTGAAATATCCGAGCTGGACTAAAAAAATGAATAATTACGATTCGCTGCAGATTATGTAGGTTTGTACACTCCTCTATATCCGGATGAAGGTTTAAGAGAAGAAAACTTTCTGTGTCGTCTGTGGTGAGAAAACAATCAAGCATGAATTTGAAATTTTTATATCTGTTATTATTGATATCTGCCCTGTGTATATCCTGTTCCAAGGACGAAGAACCTTCGGATAAGGGCAGTACTTCTCCCCAAGAGCCGATTTACACCACCTTTACAGATGCCGGCGAAGTGGTTGTTCCCGGAGTGCTTCCGGCCAATTTCACTCCCCGGTCCGTACGGGTCAAGGGGGACACTTTGTTTGTTGCCAATACCAATGCCGCCGACCGTTCCGTGCTGTTGCTGAACCTGACGACAGGCGAACTGATCGGACGTATCGATTCATGGGTACGGAAAGGTGTCAAAGAGACCTTTAATGCCGAGATAGGCGACATGGCTGTTTCTGACCGTTATATCTTTGTGGGTATGTACAACTCCCGTATTAATATTTTTGACCGTCGCACCCTTCAGTTTGTCAATGCCATCGGGCGTTCAGACGGAAAGTGGGGAGACGACATTTATAGCATGACCCATTGCTACGGACTTCGTGAGTGTGGCGAGAGACTGATGGTGCGTGATAAAAATACCATTCGCGGCTATTGGATTTACGAAGCCGTTACCGAACCTGCGTTCCGGGTTCCCTGGATCGGAAAGGTGAAAGTGCCCGAAGGAGTCGGATATGACTATCAGGCCCGTATCCATGGTATGGCAGAGTATGACGGGCGTATGTATCTGACCGACTGGTACAACAAAAGTGTGCAAGTGTTCACTCCGTCGAAAATGGAGATCGTGTTCGGTGAAGAGACACATATCACTTCCGATGCCGTGTTTAAGTACGATGATATTCAACCGCTCGGACTGCTTGCCTACGGAGGCGAATTACTGATGTCGGTACAGAAGAGTGGGAAAATACAGCGTTATGATCCGGAGACAGGAGACCTGCTCGGAGTGCTGGCCGAGTTTCCGGGTAAGGAGATCGGGCGCATGGAGATAGCCCGGGGAATGCTTTACTACATTGACCTCAAAGCCGGGAAACTGATGAAGGCAAAAGGAGAATAAAGAACGACGAGAGTGTGTCATGACTCACCACAGAGCAATCTGTGGTGAATACGAGTTTCGACACACCCTCGTTCTTTCATCTGCATGTCCTATCCGAAGCAGAAGTAATACTCAGAACCGTCGCTGACATAAAAAGAATCTGCTTTCTTTTCGATAAAAGAACTGTTCTCTTTTGCCAACCATCCGACAGCAGGCATTACATCGTCTATATTCAGGCAGGTCAAGCTGCAAAGTTCTTTCACAGAGACTTTTCTTGCATGTATAAGTATTCGTCATACTTTTCTGGAGTTTTCTCCGATTTTCACTTTTTCCATATTACTATTTATAGCCTATTTAAATCAAATTTGGTGGTAAATTCTTTATCTCCAAGTTGATAATTGTCCTTTTTGCTTGCTTTGATAAGAAAAAACAGACATCGGCTGAATAAGATAACTCAAGTTTAGGAAGTGAATTTACGCCGTCTGAACCGGTATCTTCATCCTTATACCTTTCTTCAATTAACATTGTTAACGCCCTTTGCAGGTTGTCAGGTTCTTGTGCGCAAATAACAAGTCTTTTGCATTTAAAGAACTTCTTATTCACATCCAAAGAACAAGCTTTAACTCTGTGTTAAAACAAAGCTTTTGAAGACAGAAATCTTACTTTTTAAAGATGTTGATTTTCAGATAGTTTAGTCTAATATTCGCTTCTTTACCTCACGAATGGACACTTCGGGCGAAAGCCGGGATACTTGCTTTTTTGTCAACTATAAACGAGGGCTTGCACTTCCGAAAACTGAATTAGATTCCATGAGTAAAAGAAAACTTACCACCAAACTTGACGAAGAACCTGTTTTCTAAAGTAGGTGTCGTCTCGCGCGTAAGGAGAAATTTTTTTGTGTAAATGATAGGAGGCTAGGGTACTTACCTATTGGACTACAAACAGATACGTAATATAAAGTAGATGGAAGAAAAGGGGAGGGGTGTTTCAAAAAACGTTCGTTTATAAACACAAAGGTAAGGCACATTTTTATAACAACAAAATATTTTTATAAATAAATTGAGTTTTTCTTTCTTTATCTATTTTAGTATACTGATTATAAAAGTATTATATACATGAAATAGAATCTTTATATATGTGTTTTTTCTATAAGAACATGATTTTTAGAAAAGGTCGAAAAAAGGTGTTCCAAAAGACGAACGTTTTTTGAAACAATTTCATTCGTTTTACCACTAAAAATAGTTTCGGAA
>OKMM01000233.1_pt1 | contig 17938 bp, 13 predicted proteins | sample 1612131 | NCBI WGS metagenome assembly OKMM01 (sample SAMN04436778, study PRJEB24849) | human gut metagenome | biome: human gut; feature: NICU; material: stool | host: Homo sapiens | place: USA: Saint Louis, MO | collected 2011-05-04 | reverse complement strand
CTGTTGTCATTTAGCATAGCACCGGACTATTTATTTGTCAATCCGAAATCATTCAAACTCTCACATACCTTCTGAATACAACAAAAAAAGAGCCGGGGCAGAGCCTGCGGACTCTTTGCTTATCACCTGTAAAATTATGCTCCGTCCCCATCACTCAGAGGCCTAATACGCCCTGGCCTCCCTGGTTAGAACCAGGGTTTCTATGGCATATGCCACACCATCCTGTATATTGGAGCGGGTCTGGCATCTGGCGATACGTTTAATGCTCTCCATGGCATTTCCCATGGCAACCGTATATTTTATGTCCATGGACAGCATGGAATAGTCATTCTCGCTGTCTCCTATGGCCATGATTTCATCCGTTCTCACGCCCCTGGAGGACGCGTAAAAAGCCAGAGCCCGGCCCTTTTTGGCATAGCTGTGGGTCAGCTCCAGGTTGGTGGCAAAGGAGGACGCAACCGCCAGTTCCGCGATTCCGGACAGGCGTTCCTTAATTCTGCCCAGAACCTCCTGCGATTCATGGATGACCGATATTTTATAAAATGCCAGACCCAGCTCAAAGAGCCGTTCTTCCTCCACAAAGGAGAACCGGTCTCTCACTCCCTCATAGGTAAACTCCGCCATGGGAAGCAGCACATTCCGTTCAAAACATGCCCTAAACTGTGCCTCCCCGGCTGTGGTATAGCTGCCTCTGTCCGTCATGAAATCAAAGATAATGTCCTCCTTTTGGCAGCAGTCCAGGATTCCCCTTACCTGTCTCTCAGAAAGCCGTATCTCGTCCATGAGCCTTCCGTCCCAATCATACACAGCGGCTCCGTTCATGCACACCACAGGCGCCCTGAGTCCGGCCTCCTTAAGGGGTTCCAATGCGTCTATATAGCTGCGTCCCGTACAAATCAAAAACTCGGCTCCCATAGCCTTAAGTCCTTTAAGCGCACGCACATTCCTCTCTGAAATATGCCCGTCAGGGCGCAGGAGGGTGCCGTCCATGTCAATTGCAACCAGTCTTATCATATATGCCTGCTTTCTGTCAAATATTCTGTCATAGGTCTGTGTACCTGTCAACGACCCGCCTGCACAGGTCCGGCCGGTTAGTAATGATAGCGTCCACTTTCTGCTGCACCAGCATTTCCATATGCGGTTCTTCATTGACCGTCCATACATTCACTGCCAGTCCCTGCCTTCTGGCAGCCGGGATAAGATCCGGATCCTGCATGTGGTACAGGGCCGGATGCAGGGCATCCACCCCCACTGTACGCCGCCCATAGTCTGCCGCGCCAATCCAGCCGTCCGAGTACAGAAGCCCTGTCTTAAGGCCGCTGTCCAGTTCCTTAAGCCTTACCAGGCTGGGGTGGCAGAAGGATGAATAAATCACCCTGTCCTCCATCCCCATGGAAGCAGTGAGAGCCAGTACCTTTTCCTCAATCTCAGGGTAGAGTATGATGCCAGTCTTAAGCTCCACATTCACTGTCAGCCCCGCAGGCTTTAACAGTTCATAGACTTCCTTAAGCGTGGGAATCCGCACGTCCTTAAACTTGAGAAACAGCCTGTTAAAAGACAGTTTCTTAAGCTGGGCCAGGGTATAATCCTTTATATACCCTGTGCCGTTACTCACCCTGTCGATGGTCTCATCATGGGCCACCACTAGCTCACCGTCCCTGCTTAACTGGACATCCAGCTCCACCCCGTCGGCTCCCATTTCCGCTGCCAGCCGGAATGCCTCCAGCGTATTTTCCGGCGCGTAAGCCGACGCGCCTCTGTGGGCCCAAACCTGTGTCTTCATACTCAGTATACCCTCCAATCCATGATTATCATTCATTGAGCAGGTTATATTCCCCGATTGCCTTATTAATCTGCTGCGCCATCTCAGATGCAGCCTCCTCCGGGCTGGTTCCGTTGTTAAGCATGTTCTCTATCTCCGTTTCAACCACCTGCCTTGCCTCAGGAAATACGCTGAGCAGGGCGCCTGCTGACTGCGGAGCGGAATCATGAAGCTGGTCAATGGCAGTGCCGAACTGGGGATATTTTTCCAGATTCTCCCTGAATACAGGTTCCTCATGAGCATTGACAGTCACAGGGAAATATCCTGTCTGGGCGTTCCAGTAAGCCTGGCTCTCCGGTGAAACAAGGAACTTAACAAACTCCCATGTGGCGGCCTTCTTAGCCTCATCCTCATTGTTCAGGGCCCAGAGAGAGGCGCCTCCAATAGACACTCCGCCTTTATCGCTTTCACTGACCATGGGGAAATAAGCGGTTCCCACCTCAAACTTGCCATTTACATCTTCCAGAATCTGCTTTAAGGAGGCAGTGGATCCAAGGGTCATGGCCGACTTGCCGGAGCTGAAATCTGCCAGCCCCGCGTCGCCGCCTCTGCCCACATTGGGCGCGTAGCCCTTGTCGTACAGTTCCTTCCAGGCCGCCAGTGTCTTTGCCCCAGCTCCGTTCTGGTCAAATTCAACCGCTGTGGCAGCTGCCTCACGTCCATTTCCGTTGTTTACATAATTCAGTCCCTGCTTGCAGGTAAACTGTTCAAAAAACCAACCGTAAATGCTCAGGGATATAGGTTCTCCTGCCCCGCCCTTGTTCACCAAATCATCGGCAATCCGGCCGATCTCACCAAGGCTTCCAGGCGCCTGTGTAATGCCTGCCTTGTCAAACATATCCTTGTTGTAGTACAGCAAAGGCGTGGATGAGTTAAAGGGCATGGAATATAAGGTGTCACCTACAGTATAATACGCCGCGATGTTAGGTTCAATCTGTGTTTTATCCCATCCGTCCGCGTCGATTAACTCCTGCATGGGCACTACCCACCCGGAATCAATCATGAACCTGGTTCCAATATCATAAATCTGTACCAAATCCGCACCCATATTGCCAATCTGGGCGCTTTTCAGTTTATTGATGGCATCGTCATACTCTCCCTGATACTGGGCCTCCACCTGGATTCCCATGGTGTTTTCTGAATTAAACTTATTTACCAGATACTCCAATGCCTCTCCGTTCACTCCGCCCATGGAATGCCAAAAGGTGATGGAAGCGCCCTCTGCGCCTGCACTTTGGGAGGCATCTGTCTGGGATGTGCCTGCCTGGGATGTACCTGGCTGGGATGCACCTGCCCGGGAACCCGGGTCAGCCGCAGCGCCCGTGCCTGCTGCCGGCGCGCCGCACCCTGCCAGCATGGATACTGCCAGTAAGGCTGCAGCATAACCGATTAATCTCTTTTTCATAATTGTTATTCCTCCGTTTATTTTTTATTCTTATTTCATTTTCTTATTTCTTTTTCTTCTTTTATTTACTTCTGTAATCCCTTTCCGGGCGTTCCTAACCCTTCACTGCTCCTGAGAACATCCCACGGATCAGCTGCTTCTGCCCCAATATGAAGATAGAAATGGAGGGCAGGATAATCATGACCACGCCTGCAATCATCAAAGTAATGGACTGGGCGTCCACGCTGTTTAACATGCTGATGCCAATTTGCACGGTTCTCATTTCATTGGATCCGGTCACCAGCAAAGGCCACATATACATGTTCCAGGCATTGATAAAGGTATACACCGCCATGGCTCCTATGGCCGACTTGGTAAGCGGAAGCAGGATGCGGAAAATGAACCTGAGATTTCCGCAGCCGTCAATCTTTGCCGACTCATACAGAGAGATGGGAAATGATTTATAAAACTGCCGGAACAGAAAGATTCCCATTGCTGACGTAAGATAGGGCACAATGAGCACCTGGTAGGAATCCAGCCAGTTCCACCGGCTCACCGTCAGATAATTTGATATGATGGTGGCCTCTCCCGGAATCATCATGGTGGCCATTACCAGCATAAAAAGTGCGTTTTTACCCTTAAACTCCAGGAAGGAGAAGGAAAATGCAGCCAAAGAACAGGAAATAATCTGTCCCGCTGTAATCAGCCCGGCTGTGATAAAGGAGTTGCACACAAACCGCACCAGCGGTATTTTTACCAGGGCCTGCCTGAAATTGTCCCATGTAGGCTGCCTGGGCACCAGATTCATTTCCGTGGTAAACAATTCGCCGGGCGGCATAAACGCCACGCTGACCGCATATAACAGCGGCAGAAGAACGAAGAGGGATACCAGCACATTGGCTGCAATCAGGGCTCCGGTCCTGACTCTCCTTACAGTCATGGCTTTTCTGTTGGCTTTCTCCTGTACTTTAATGATTTCCTCGCGGCTGACTCTTTTGCGTCCCTTTATGGTCATTGTCTGTTCCATTAATAGCTGACTCCTTTCTTCTCTGCCTTAAACATCATAAGCGTCATGACCATGATGATGGCAAACAGTATAACGGACTGCGCCGCCGCGCTGCCAAACCTGTAGTTAAAAAACGCATCCCTGTAAATGGAATACACAATCAGGTTTGTGGATTCCCCCGGCCCGCCCTGGGTCAGAATCTTCACCTGGCCAAAGGACTGGAATGCCTGGATGATATTCACTACGATGGTATAAAACATGATTGGGCTGAGACCCGGCAGTGTCAGCCGGAAAAATTTCTGAATCCCGTTGGCCCCATCCACGGACGCTCTCTCGTAGATAGTCTCATCAATATTGCTGAGTCCGGCGCTGAAATACAGGAAGTTAATTCCGCTGTTAAGCCAGGCTGTCAGCAGGGCCACGCATATGAGCGCGTATTTGGGGTCGTTAATCCAATTGATATCAAGTCCCAGCAGCTTGTTTACAATACCGATGGAAGGATGAAGCATGATTTTAAATATCATGGCTGCGGAACTGGACGCAATGGCCATGGGCAGCGCATAAGCCGTGCTGAATATACGGATTCCCGGAAATGCCTTATTGCACAGGACAGCTGCCAGGAGTCCCAGGGCCATGCTCCCCGCCGCCACGATTGCCACGAACAGAAGGGTTACTGCCAGACTGTTATAAAATGATTCCGACTGAAACAGCTCCATATAATTTCCCAGTCCCACAAACAGCTTGGCCTGCCCCATTTTATTTGTCTTATAAAGACTCAGGTAAATGGTCTTGAAAAACGGGTAAAACAGGAATACGGCAAACACCAGGAGAGCCGGTAAAATATATCCATAGGGCCCTGCCTTTTTTAATAATGAATCTGATTTCATACTATCTCCTAATCAAATAAAATATTTTCTTCTGACTGTATATCAAACAGCTTAATCTGAGGCATATCCACGTAAAGGCGCAGGAATTCTCCCGGCTTCACCCGGCAGGACGCCGGCATCCTGGCCGACAGCCGGCCCGTATCCCCTGTATTGCCGTGAAGCAGCACCTCGCTTCCCAGCATTTCCCTTACACTTATGTGAACTCCAATCCACCCGCTGTCATTTCCGTTCAAACCGTCGGAACCGTTTTTCCGGCTGCATTCTTCCTGATGAAGGTCTTCCGGCCGGATCCCCAGGGTTACCCGTTTTCCTGCAAATCCTTTTTCTTTTAATTTCCTGGCCTGGTATCCTTCCAGGGGAAGCCGCCATCCCTGTCCCAGAAGCCAGACTGTCCCATCCTCTTCCAGCACATCCACATCCAGAAAATTCATAGTGGGGGAACCAATGAATCCCGCCACAAATTTATTTACAGGATTCCGGTAAAGCTCTGCGGGAGGTGCTACCTGCTGTATCATTCCCTGGTTCATAACAACAATCCGGGTACCCAGAGTCATGGCCTCCACCTGGTCATGGGTCACATATATGATGGTGGCGTTAAGCTGTTTGTGAAGCTTTGCTATTTCCACCCGCATCTGTGCCCTCAGCTTGGCATCCAGATTGGACAGGGGTTCGTCCATAAGATAAGCCTTTGGCTTTCTCACAATCACGCTTCCGATTGCAACCCTCTGCTTCTGTCCTCCTGATAATGCAGCCGGCCTGCGGTCCAGCAGATGGCTGATTTCCAGAATTCGGGCTGCCTCCCTTACTCTGGCATCAATTTCACCGGGCGCGGTCCTGCGTACCCTGAGTCCAAAGGCCATGTTCTCATACACCGTCATATGGGGATATAAGGCATAATTCTGAAATACCATGGACAGATTCCGGTTTTTAGGTTCGACCATGTTCATCAGGCAGTCATCCATCCATAATTCCCCTGAGGAAATATCCTCAAGTCCTGCAATCATTCTCAGTGTAGTGGATTTTCCGCAGCCTGACGGCCCCACAAAAATAATCAGCTCCCGGTCCCTGATATCCAAATTAAAATCCTTGACCGCATTTTGGCCCCCTTTATAGGTTTTACATACATTTACCAGTGAAATATCCGCCATTTCCGTTCCTTTCTCTCTCCCAAATCTACTTATAGATTCTAAATTGTCCAGGTAAAATCCAAAAGCAGGTTCGCGTAAAATAAAGGTAAAAACATGCAGAGTTTCCTGGTCCTTCCCATACGCGGCTATGGATACAGCTTGTATGGAGGGCCAAAAACGCAAAAAGGATTCTGCAATGCAGCTGGTTACTGCCTTGCAAAATCCTCTCTTGTTTGCTGAAATTGTTATGAAATTTGAACCGTGAAAACTGAACTGCGGCATTCCATACCGGTATCCGTTTTATGCCATATTCAACATACGCTTCATCTTGGTGACCTCGCCATCCAGGTGATTCACTTTTAAATGATACATGATATTAGGCTGTAATTCCTTTAACGCTTCATCCAGCTTTCGAGCCAGGTTCAAATGTACCTCTGCTATCAGCTGGATATTCCTGTTGGTCTCATTCTCCAGGGTAATCTCTATGTTGGTTACCCTGTCTTTAAGCGTCTGCACATCCTCTTTGAGCGTCTGCACGTCTCCTTTGAGTGTCTGCATGTCTCCCTGCAGCGACCGCACATCTTCGCTTACCGAGGCAAGGCCTCCTTCGATCCCTCCTAACTTCTGAAGGATCAAATCCATCTTCTGATTTTCCATGATTTTCCCATCCTTTCTCTTATACAATGGCTGCTAACCATTGCAGCATCCGACACCTCTCCAAATATCAGATGCCGGTAAAGGCTGATTCCATTATACTATACCAGAAGAGCCATGGCTAAGTTGAAGTTTAGAAAAATTCTTGGTTCGGTCTCATATCAGCAGGGGCTGCTGATTTCTCTCCTGCTGCCGTCTGTGCACCGCCGTCCGTCACAGTCTCCTGCCGCATTTAGGACAGTACTCAAAATCCTCTTCTGTCTCAAATCCGCAATTTCCGCATTTTTTCCAGGTCTTATAGGTTCCGCTGTCGTAATAGCCCCTGCGGCGCCCCTCCTGAACCAACGTCAGGTCGGAACTTTTTATATCTGCCTGCTGGCCGTGAAGCAGCGCCTTTCCCACCTCCTGGTCCAGCTCATAGACAGCATCACAGCAGGACATTTTTACATAAAATCTCTTATTCCACTTGAACAGGGGAATAAAGAAAAAGCTGAAATACATATAGGTCATGTAAACCTGGTATCGCCCGTATCCGCCGCACCGGTCACATATGACAGTCTTTACATAATCCAGTATTTTCTGCCCCTGACTGATTCCTCCTATAAATATCATTGGTATTGTCTCCTATCCTGTATGTACTCCGCCTGTATGTATTCCAAAAGTCCGGGCCGGCTTCTGCCGGCCCGATATTTAATCATATGATGGATATGCCCCGCTACAGATATGATTTCTTAAGCGCCTTCAAAAGAATCTTAGGCTGCCTGTTGTAAGGCGTCACCGGGCAAATCTTTTTCTTTACATCCAAAAGGCCGTAAACTGCAATGCGCGCAGCGCGTACCGAATATTCCTCAGTAAATACCATGTCCTCCGGAATCTCCACAAACTGGCTCACCATTGCAAAGTTGGTGGAACCTGCCGGAATCACCGGCGGCCTGTCGCTCATCTTGCGCGGCTCAAACTGTGCATCCACATAAGGCATATAGCAGGGAATCACATTGATAACCGTCTTCATCAGTTCCGCAATCCTGTCCTCCGGAATATGAAGATGATGGAGATATTCATTTAACAGCTCCTGGCCGGTACAATCCTTCATAGGCTTCTTTACATAATCGCCAATGGCCTCTGTGTGCAGTCCATATCCCCAGAAAATGGTCTGGTCGGCGGGCTGGTTCACAAAATGAGGCTGCGCCGCAACCACGCTGCTCATAAGCCAGCTGGAATCCTTAAAGGTCATCAGAGCGCCGCTGCCAGGTACATTGCCGGTAAAATTCTCAATGGTCTTTAAAATATCATCGCCTTTACAGGTAACAGTAAAGCTGAGCCAGTTTGTCTCCTCAGGCTTGGTAAAGAATGGCTCCGGATTTCCCAGACCCGGCTTCTTTCCGGCCACCTTGGCCCAGAGTTCACCGCTGATGGGCTTCTTCTCAGGCGCGGGCGCGGGTTTGTAAAGGCTTCCCAGGGTAGCGCTGTCCGTCATGCACGCATTGGTCATGATACAGATATCGCTCTTATTTAGCTGGACCTCCTCCGTCACATAGGAAGGACCGGCCGGAGCGTCTGATTCCTCACCTGAGTCATCTGTGCTCTCCACCTTCTTCTTCAGATACAGGGTCTTTACCGTAATTCCGGGTCCGTCCGCAAAATCTATATCTGTCACTTCGCAGTTCTCACGGAAGTTGACTCCGGCCTTCCTCAGATAAGTCTCCAGAGGACGAATCACGCTGTCGTACTGGTTTAACGGAGTTCTGGTAACTCCCTCCAGGGTTTCGATACGGCTGAACTCAAAAATCATGCGGTTCATATACCGTCTGAACTCAAACAGGCTGCTGTATTTCTGGAATGCAAAGGTGGTCTGCCACATATACCAGAAATTGGTCTCGAATATATGGGGTGTTTCCTTAAACCAGTCCTGGATGGTCAGGTTGTCCAGCTTTTTCTCATCTGTCATCAGCAGCTTCAGAAGGGCCATCCGGTCTGCCTGGTTAAATCCCATGGATTTCACATCCAGAATGTTGCCGTCCTTATCCACCAGCCTTGCCTTGGCGCAGGTAGGATGGGCATGGTCAAACTCCAGAATTTCTTCCGTAACGCTGCGTCCGGGCTGGCGCAGGGATGGAATGGATCCAAAAAGCTCCCAGAAGTTCTCATAGGTCTCCTCATTGAGCATACGTCCGCCGCGGCATACAAAGCCCTGCTCCGGCGTACCGATACCGTCATTGCTTCCCCCAAGTATGTGCATGCCCTCGTAAACCGTTATCTGGTTGGCAGGGAACCTGCAGTCCCGGATCAGATACGCGGCGGCAGCCAGGGTGGCCAGGCCTCCGCCTACCAGATAAGCTTTCCTGTCGCCATAATCCCGGTTATTCATCACCGCTTCCTCAATGGCGGCAATCCTCTCATCTTCCTTTTCCTTCCGGCTGTCCTGCAGCTTCTTCACTGCCACGCCCACTGCTGCTCCTGCTGCCGCAGCTGTCAGGATTTTACCCACTTTTTTGTTCATCGACTTACCTTCCTTTCTGTTTTATATATAATTTCTCTGATGATTCAGATAATTGTCCTTCCAGGATTATTCCCCTTTATCCCCGTGAAATACACCACGGACCCCGTTTTTGTATTCCTGGCATCATATTGCGAACCTTAAGCCCCATTTCCCGCTGTGCGGGTAAAATAATTGGACAAGCCGGCGAACTGCTCCAGCGTCAATGCTTCCCCCCTGACAGAAGCAGGAACACCAAGGCTCTCAATGGCAGCCGCTATCTGCTCCTTTGTATAAGGAACCTCCGGCGAGTTATTTAATCCGTTCTGCAGCGTCTTCCTGCGCTGATTAAACGAGGCCCTTATAAGCCGGAACATGACACCTGGCTCGTCCACCTGTACCGGCGGTTCCTTATACCTTGTCAGGCGGATAACCGCGGATCCCACATTGGGGCGCGGAATAAAGCAGTTGGGCGGTACATTTGCCACGATATAAGGCTTTGCATAGTACTGCACTGCCAGGGACAATGCGCCGTAGTCCTTGGAGCCGGGTCCCACCTGCATCCGGTCCGCCACCTCCTTCTGCACCATAACAGTGATATTGTCAATGGGCACATTGCTCTCAAACAATCCCATGATAATGGGCGTGGTGATATAATATGGGAGGTTGGCCACCACCTTGATAGGCCTTCCATCATTATACTCGTCCACCAGCTGGTTCATGTCTAATTTCAGTATATCACTGTTGATAACCGTCACATTGGAATAGCCCTTTAACGTCTCGTCCAGTATGGGCAGAAGATTGGTGTCAATCTCCACTGCAACCACTTTTCCTGCATGCTCCGCCAGGTACTGGGTCATGGTTCCGATGCCCGGTCCTATTTCCAGCACGCAGTCATCCCCGGTAATCCCTGCGGCACTTATGATTTTGTCCAGCACGTGGGTATCTATGAGAAAATTCTGACCAAATTTCTTTTGGAATGCAAACTGATATTTCTGTATGATTTCAATGGTATTTTTCGGATTACCCAAAGTCGCCATGTATTATAATTTCCTTTCTGCGGACCGGATTCGGCCCTCTTTTAAGAGTAATGGATTCCCGTCCAAAAGTCAATGCCTGGGCAAAAGAACAGTCAAAAAAGAAGCGCTGTATATCGTACACTACAGCGCTTTTTGTCTATTTTTCAACTCTGTTTCCCATAACCGGGCTGCCTACAGCCGGTAGAGCCTTTTTCCATTTTCCCAGGTCACCTTCACAACGGTTTCTGGGTCCACTCCCTTAAGCTGGCTGACAGCCTCCACCACATAGGGAAGATTGAGGGATGAGTTTCTCTTTCCGCGGTTGGGAACCGGCGCCAGATAGGGACAGTCTGTCTCCAATACAATGGACTCCAGAGGTATATACTCCACCACCTCTTTCAGCTTCCTTGCATTGTTGAAGGTAAGGACGCCTCCGATTCCAAGGAAAAATCCCATGTTCAGGTACTCCCTGGCCATTTCCCTGGTGTAGGAAAAGCAGTGGACGACGCCTCCGATATCCCCGGCCTTAGCCGCCTTCATCATATCCAGGGTATCCTTTGCGGCATCCCTGCTGTGGATGATGACTGGAAGCTTAACCTGCCTGGCCAAATCCATCTGTGCCTCAAACCATTTTTTCTGTATATCGTGGGCCGGTTCCTCCCAGTAGTAATCCAGGCCGATTTCGCCCACGGCCTTTATCTTCCGGCGGCCACACTGTTCCTTAATCCACTGTAGGCCCTCCTGGTCCAGCTCCCCTGTCTCACTGGGATGGACTCCCATGGCCCCGTATATCCAGTCATAGGCTTCGGCCAGCTTCAGGGTACTTCGGCAGCTCCCCAGGCTGGCAGCTACATTCATAACCGCACCCACGCCGGCTTCTTTCAAACGTTCCAGAAGTTCCGGCCGGTCCCCGTCAAATGCCTCATCATCATAATGGGCATGTGTGTCAAATATCATGATTTTAAACTCCTTTTGCAATCCACATGCTCACACCGTACAGAACCAGAAAATGTACCGGGTAAAACACGTAGAACATATATTTAAGCTGAAATGCCCCCCGCCTTCCATTATACAATACAATAGGCGCAAAAGACAAGGCTGACACACAATAGCAGCTGATGCTCTCCACTGCGCAGATTGCCACTCCCGCAACCACCTGGGCCGTATCACTGCGGCGGAACCAGTACATGGCAGCTATGAACAGGACTCCCACCACATTATAATCAAACTGCAGCACCCAAGACAGCGCGCATCCCGCTGCCAGAGCCCCTGCCTTCAAACACGGATTCTGGGTGGACTCCATGACAGCCATAACCAGCACCCCGGCAAACAGGGTAAACATCATATTCTGATAGTGGGGATAATACATGGTATGGTACACAGCCAAATCAAAGGGCACTTCAGACAACAGGGCAAACAGGAGCATCCTGACGGCGTACCACCGGCGGTCCCTGGTGCGCACAAATTCCTCTGCCGTGAGATATGCCAGGATAGGAAATCCCAGTCTCCCCACATAACGGCAGACCTGTCCTGCTATCACCCAGTAATGTCCGGAAGGCGTCAGCAGCACTGCATGATAAAGAGCACTGTCTGTTCCATGAAGAATCCCTCCCTGAATCACCACTGCTCCAATATTATCAATTAGAATTGCCACAATTCCCAGAATCTTCAGCTGGTTTCCCGTAAGCCCCTGTCGGCGGCCGCCGTATGGCCCGCGGCTGCGTCCTCTACCCATATCGTACCCTCTTTCGGGCTTTATAGCCCCCTCATGTTTTAATTTCCTTTCATCATACTCCAAAATGGCGAAAATTGCAAGTTTCTCCCACTTCAGGTCGATTTTTCCAGGAAACAGGGTATGGTTCTCCCATTTTCATCCAGATTTTGGGGGATTTATATAAGATTGCAGGATTCTAATATCTTTCTGCTTATGCCTGTCCAGGATATGCGGCTCAAATCGGGCGGCGGGGATGCTATGGACGGACCCGCTGCGGCCAAACTTTCTCCGCCCGGTGTTTCCGGCGGCCTGCTATCCGGTCCCTTCCTGATGCTATCCGCTCCCTGCCTGCTGCCATCCGCTCCCTGCCTGCTGCCATCCGCTTCCTGCCTGCTGCCATCCGCTCCCAGGCTTTCAGCTATCGCCTCAGCCAGGCGCCGTTCAAACTGCGGAAGCTCCTGTTCAACTGGTTCATCCGCATTTACAATGGCTGGCAGGGGCACAAATCTCACGGCACACGTTCCGATATTTTCCTCCAGCCAGGGCCTGACCCCCGGCAAGTCTGTGCAGACCACCTGCAGACCGCAGGCCAGAGCCTCTATCACCACAAGAGGCAGACCCTCGTAAAAGGACGGGAGCACGAAAACATCTGCCTGATTCATCCGTTCTGCCAGCTGGGGCTGGGCCAGCCTTCCAAGGAATTTCACCGGGTAAGGGGACTGGTCCGCCAGCTTCTTAATGGTTTCATACTCCAGCTGGTTTCCATATCCCCCGGCCAGCCATACCTCTATTTTCATAGGATCCGCGGGCTGTCCTATGCCCTGTCCTTGCTGCTCCCCATCCTTTCTTTGCAGCTGTTCCAGATACGTAAGGCTCCGCAGCAGACTCATAACACCTTTCTTCTCAGACAGCTTTCCGGCGTAAATCAGCCGCTTGACCCCATTCTCCTTTTGAACCGGCATATAGCGGAAAATAGAATCATCAAATCCGCTTCCAATCACTTCCAGCCGCTCTCCCGGCACGCCGTATATCCGGCTGATTTCTTCCCTCTGTTCCCTGTGAAGGCAGAACACCTTATCCAATTCCTTTATGTGAGCCAGGATATAGTCCCGTTCAAGGCTGTTCTTCTTTACCTGGCGCAGGCCTGTGCCATGGCATATGGCTGCTGTTTTATATTGGGGAAATGCCTCCCGCACCACTGCCGTAAGCAGATACAGATGATGGCACAGAATCAAATCCGGCCGGAAGCATTCCACCGCCTCCCTTGTTTTCTCCAGAAATACACTTTTGAATACGTCCACCATATCCTCTGTCATCCGGCTGTATATGGTGCTCTCATAAGGCATCTCATCCGACATACCCGCGATGGGAAAGGGCAGGCTTTCTGTTTTGTAATATACCGGATAGACCCGGGTCCCTTCGGGAAAATGCATCTCGTCCTCCTCATAGACCCCTGCCACCACGGCCTGTTCATGCCCCAGTGCGGCAAACCCCTTTACCAGGCCGGTAAGATAAACACCGCTCCCCGTGCTGTGGGGTTTCTGGGCTGTTATGCTCAGTATCCTCATAATCCCCTCCATTTCCAGTTAATCATGCAAAATACGCCTGATTTAAAAACAGGAGCAGGTCATCACCGCCCGCTCCTGCCTTCCGGGCAGCCATAAAAAGCACACGCTTTCCACGGTTCCTGTCCGGTATTCATCATATTCTTTTTAATGTCTCACAGCTAACCGAACCATCAGCAGATTTCGGCTCCTGCCGGCATACTTTTCTCCGGCGTCATAAGTGCCAGGCTGCCCTCTGCGTCCTCTGCGCAGAGAATCATACCCTCAGACACCATGCCTGCCAGCTTGGCCGGCTTTAAGTTGGTCACTACCATAACTTTTTTGCCCACCATCTCTTCTGGAGAGTAGTAAGCCTTAATGCCGCTTAAAATCTGACGCACCTGGCTTCCAATCTTTACCTGGGAGCAAAGGAGCTTCTTGGATTTGGGAACTGCCTCGCACTTGATGATTTCCCCCACCTGGAACTGAAGCTTCACAAAATCATCATAGGTTATCTCCGGCTTGGCCTCCAGGTCAATGCCGCTGTCCTCTGCATTATCAGAGGATCCGTCCTGGCCGCCTGCCTGTTTTTGGTCTGCTGCCTCAGCCCCATGCATGGCTTCCACCTTCTCCAGCACTTCCTTGATGTCCATGCGGGCAAAGAGAATCTCCGGCTTATCCGTCACCTTTTGTCCGTTTGGATATAATCCAAAGGCATCCATCTGGGACAGTTCACGCTTGCCCGTATGAATCTGTGCCAGGATCTTTTCAGCTGTCTCCGGCATAAAGGAGTACAGAAGGGATGCTCCGATAGCAATGGCCTCTGTCAGGTTATAGAGCACAGTGGCAAGCCTGTCCTTCTGGCTCTCATCCTTGGCCAGTGTCCAGGGTGTTGTCTCATCAATATACTTGTTGCATCTTCTGAAGATATTAAAGATTTCCGTCATGGCGTCTGCCACACGCAGCTGCTCCATCTTGGCATCAGCCTTCTTCACTTCCTCCAGCACTACCTTCTTAAGATCCTCGTCCGCTTCCCCGCAGACACCCTTGTCACAGACCACGCCGTCAAAATACTTGTTGCTCATGGAGATGGTGCGGTTTACCAGGTTGCCCAGTATATTAGCCAGGTCGGAGTTCATGCGCTCCACCATCAGCTCCCAGGAAATGACGCCGTCATTGTCAAACGGCATCTCATGAAGCACGAAATAGCGCACCGCGTCCACGCCAAAGAAATCCACCAGGGTATCTGCGTAGAGCACGTTGCCCTTGGACTTGCTCATCTTACCGTCGCCCTGCAGCAGCCATGGATGGCCAAATACCTGCTTGGGAAGGGGCACATCCAGGGCCATCAGGAAAATGGGCCAGTAGATGGTGTGGAATCGGATGATATCCTTGCCAATCAGATGAAGGTCAGCGGGCCAGTACTTCTTAAACTGGTCTGTACTGCTGCCGTCACAATCATAACCAATACCGGTGATATAGTTGGTCAGGGCATCCAGCCATACATAGGTCACATGCTTCGGGTCAAAATCAACGGGGATGCCCCAGCTGAAGGTGGTCCTGGACACGCATAAATCCTGAAGTCCCGGAAGAAGGAAGTTGTTCATCATCTCATTCTTCCTGGATACGGGCTGGATGAACTCCGAATGCTCATTGATATACTCGATCAGCCTGGGAGCGTACTTGCTCATGCGGAAAAAATACGCCTCCTCCTTGGCAGGTTTTACCTCGCGTCCGCAGTCCGGACACTTGCCGTCCACCAGCTGGGACTCAGTGAAAAAGGACTCGCAGGGAGTACAGTACAGCCCCTCGTAATATCCCTTATAGATATCGCCCTGGTCGTAAAGCTTCTTGAAAATCTTCTGCACCTGGGCCTCATGGTCCTGGTCCGTGGTGCGGATAAACTTATCATAGGAAGTGTTCATCAAATCCCAAATCCGCTTTATCTCAGCAGCTGCCTTGTCCACGAACTCCTGGGGAGTCACACCTGCTGCCTCAGCCTTTTCTTCAATCTTCTGTCCATGCTCGTCCGTACCTGTCTGGAAGAACACGTCATATCCCTGCTCCCTCTTATATCTGGCTATGCTGTCAGCCAGAATGATTTCATAGGTATTGCCGATATGCGGCTTGCCGGAAGCATAGGCAATGGCCGTGGTAATATAATATGGCTTTTTACAATCCTGACACATATGATTAATTCCCTCTTTTTCTGAGCGGAAACAAAGAGCCGGGGCAGAGCAGTTCATAAAAATGCTCCGGCGGCCGCAGCGCCCAATCCGCTTATTTTAATAGTTTTAAGTATAAGCGTTTCCCCCATGTTCGTCAAGACGTGCCCCCTGTTTTTTCCCTCTTTGGAAGGGCCTGCCAGTTTTTTCACGGCTCATAAGTTGTAATTTCCGCTCATATACTATATAATGTCGTAATAAAAATGCAGCAGACACCCCAATGGAGGATTTGTTTAGAATGAGACAACGAAAAACTATATTTTTACAATATCTTTTATCCCTGCTTCTGGTTATCTGCCTGACAGCCGGATGCGTGGCGCCTGCGCGTCCTCAGGCATCCGCTCCTCTGGCAAAGGAATCCGCTGCCCAGGAAAGTACCCAGTCCTATGAACAATATGAGAAGAAAACCATTGATGCCCAGGCGTCCTTTGACCAGCTGACCAACGACCTGTTCCTGGACGAAGTTGACAATTCCCTTATCACGCTTCACTACACCCTGGCCAATCCGGCCGCCTACGGCATCACTGACTACGATAAAACCCTGGGAACCGTATCCCTGGAGGACAGTAAACAGGCTCTTAATGATGCAAAATCCCTGAAAGTACAATTAAATGATATAGACAGCCGCCTGCTCCGTGAGGACCAGCTGCTCACATACAACATCCTGTCATCCTATTTAAATACCATGCTGGACAGTGAAGGACTGGAGCTCTACGACCAGCCCCTTTCCTCCTCCCTGGGCATACAGGCGCAGCTTCCCATACTTCTGTCCGAGTATGTATTTTACAGTAAACAGGATGTGGAGGATTACCTTTCCCTCCTGTCCTCCATTGACACCTACTATGACAGCATCATTGCCTTTGAGAAGGAAAAAACCGATGCCGGACTGGGGCTGTGCGACACGGTCATCGACCGTATACTCAATTCCTGCAACGCCTATCTTCTGGACGCGGACCACAGCTTCATGGCGGAAACATTTGCGGAGCGTCTGGAGCAGGTGGAGGGACTGACAAAGCAGGAAAAGGAGGATTTCATTGCCAGGAACCATACTGCCATTGACGAACACTTCGTGCCCGCATACCAGAAGCTGATCGAGGGGCTGACTCCCCTGAAAGGCACCGGAACCAATGATAAAGGGCTGTATTACTTCCCCCAGGGCAAGAAATATTACCAGTACCTGGTGAACGCATATACCGGCACTTCCTATCAGGATATTCCTGCCCTGAAAAAAGCCATGAGCGATCAGATGATGGATGACCTGACTGCCATGGATGAGCTGCTGACCGAAAATCCCACCCTGGCAAAAAAACTGTACTCCTACTCCTTCGCCCTCACCGATCCCAACCAGATTCTGGAGGACCTGAGGAAACAGTGCGCAAAGGATTTCCCGGCCATCGAGGATTACACATGCAGCATTAAAAATGTGCCCGCTGCCCTGGAGGCCACCCTGAGCCCGGCCTTCTACCTGACCGTGCCCATTGACCGCCCCCAGGACAATTCCATCTACATCAACAACGGAAGCACCAATACTGCCAGGAACCTGTACTCCACCCTGGCCCATGAGGGTTATCCCGGCCACATGTACCAAACCCTCTATTTCAACAAACATAACACCTGCAACCTGCGCAAGCTCCTGAGCTTCAGCAGCTATTCAGAAGGCTGGGCCACCTATGTGGAATACTATTCCTACAGCCTGAACAACGGACTGGACCCGGACCTGGGAGAGCTGCTTCAGCACAATGCCGCCTTCACCCTTGCCCTGTACGCTATTCTGGATGTGAATATCCACTATGAGGGCTGGGATATCAAGCAGGTGGAGGACTATTTAAACCACTACTTCCGCATCAGCGATTCCTCTGTCATTACCACCATCTATTATGACATTGCGGAGAATCCGGCCAATTACCTGGAGTATTATGTGGGCTACCTGGAAATCCTGGGCATGCAGCGCGAGGCCAAGAAAACCCTTGGCAGCCGCTATACCAACATGGAATTCAACCGTTTCCTTCTGGATATAGGCCCGGCTCCCTTCAGCGTCATTAAACCATATTTTGCGGAGTGGCTGGCGCGGCAGGATGAG
>OKMM01000222.1_pt1 | contig 18845 bp, 23 predicted proteins | sample 1612131 | NCBI WGS metagenome assembly OKMM01 (sample SAMN04436778, study PRJEB24849) | human gut metagenome | biome: human gut; feature: NICU; material: stool | host: Homo sapiens | place: USA: Saint Louis, MO | collected 2011-05-04 | reverse complement strand
AGCATCTAAAAAAAGAAGCCCAGAAGATCCCGCCCAAGATCCGGGAGTTTAGCTTCCTCATGCTGGTGTGTTTTATTGTCACTTACCTGGCGATTATCGTATTTGAGATTCTAAAGTCCATGGGAAGTATGTTTTAGAAAAGAAAAAGATGGAGGCGCGAGGACATGAGCAGTGTGGAGAATGAGACAGGAGCGAAAGAAAAAGAAGTTAAATACGGGAGTGGACAAAAATTATCGGGGACAGTGCGGGAGTTTTTGGAGAGACATCCCAAAGAACCGGTGTTTATGATGACGCCCGGCGGATATGTGTATCTGGTCCCGGAGCAGGTTGGGAATCTTTTGGCGGGTGAAGCCGTCTCTGGAAGCCCGTACAGTTGGAGGGAATGTGTCCAGATCAAGGCGGAGGAGCTTCTACAGCAGAAGGTGGAGTCAATGAATCATGCAGATGGCACTTGGTATGTGTTGACGCGGTTAAATGAGCCGGAAGTGATTCCTGCCAGAACCAGTGAGGAGGGAATGGTGTGTCACGTTTAAGGAAGATTCTTGCCGGACGAAGAGGGGAAGGATACATCGATGTGGCGATTTTAATCCTGTGTGTGATGCTGGTACTGGCTCTGTCCGTAAAGATTCTGCCTGTGTTTATCGCAAAACAGCAGCTGGATACCTTTGCGACAGAGCTTTGCCGGGAGGCGGAGATTACTGGCCGGATCGGGAGTGAGACGAACCGAAGGGCGGCTGTCCTCAGAGAAAAGACAGGACTTGATCCCGAAATCCATTGGTCAGCCAGCGGTCGGATTCAACTCAATGAGGAAGTAACGGTGCAGCTGACCTACCGCTATAATCTGGGATTGTTTGGAGGATTTGGTTCCTTCCCCATCACCCTCCGTGCTGCGGCAACCGGAAAGTCTGAGGTGTATTGGAAATGAAAAAATGGCTGGCATGTTTAAAAGATCAACGCGGGACTGCGTTCCCTTTGGTAATCGCTGTGACGCTGGCCTGCCTTTTGATTCTGTGCGGAATCATGGAATTTTTCCGTCTGAGCCTGATTGCCTCCGGGGTGAAGGAAGCCCTGCAGGATGCAGTGGTTGTGGTGGTAAATGACAACTACGCCAATGTCTACCACGGAGTACGGGAAGGATACTCGGGTGGATATTATACGGAAGGATACGGCTTTGAGGAAGCGGTGGATACCGGAGATATTTATTACCACCTGGATGAAACGCTGGGAACACGGCGGGAGGGAGGAAACCGGGTGAAATATACAGGAGGCGTTCTGGAGTATAAAATCACCGGGCTGGACGTTGAAATACGCAATGCGCCTCTGGCACCCTCCGACCCTGCAAATGCCCAGCGGTTTGAAGCAGATGCCGTGGTCTGGCTGGAGGTTCCGGTACGGTTTGCAGGGAAGACATTTCCTTCGATGAAGATGAAACTTAAAGTTCAGGCCGGTTATATTGAAGTATTCTGAAAAATAGGGGAGAAAGAGGGGGAAATGAGAAAAGTCGCTGGACTTTTAGGGAGGGTTACGGTATGTTATGTCGTAAATAAAGGGAATCATTCAAAGGAGGCGTGAAGTTATGAAGAAAAAACATAAACAGATGCTGCTCATCGCAGGGTGTGCTGTGGCCTGTATCGTATTGGTAGCCGTAATCGGAAGCCGGTTCGGAACACCACCGGAGACAACCTCCACTGTGGCAGAAAGCAGCACTGAGACTGAGGGTGTGACCGTGGCAATGGAACCGAATCCGGAAATACAGGAGACATCCACAGAAAGAGCAACGGAAGAAACGCCGGAGGAGACAAAGGAGATTGTCATCCAGACAGAGAGCGCTAAGCCGGCAGAGACCCGGGAGACAAAAGCGGCGGTCCCCGTCCAGACTGATCAGAAGGCGCAGGCTATACAGCCATCTCCGGAAAAACCGACTGCGCCTCCGGAGGAAGTGTTAAGTGATCCAACGCAAAAGCCGGATGGTGAGAAAGTGGAGGGAACACCGGTAGCGGAAGAGCATGAGGCGGTGGTACCGCCAAGCGAACCTCCGGCGCAGGCGGGGGAACCACAGCCAGGAGATACGAAAGATGGACAGATTTATATTCCGGGCTTTGGCTGGGTTGAGAACCACGGAGGCGGTGGATCTGAAAGTGTAGTTGAGGATATGTATGAGAACGGAAACAAAATAGGTATTATGGATTAATAAGAAAAAGAGAGGGCATCGCTTCGGCGGTGCTTTTTCTTTTGGAAAGGAAATCTATGAGACATATATGCAGGATGTTCTTGGTAATGGCTGTGTTGTTTTCTGTAATGGGTACAGGCACGGCATATGCGGTAGGAGAAGGAAATCTTGATGGCGGTGGCGGCGGGATGGGGCAGGGAACAACACAAAATCAATGGTCGGCAGGCAATGAAGGTGTCCGTGTGACGGTCATTCGGGCATCAGACCGTGCTGTGGTTACCCGACCAGTTGATTTGACAAACAAAAGGCCCAATAATATTCAGTATTCCTTTGGAAAAGTGTGTAAAGTGACCTATTCAAATGGAGCAGCCGCAACACCAGATACAAATGTATATGAGTATAAGAATCCAAGTCAGTCATTGCCAAGAATTATCAGTACCAAGAGTCTTGGAGCAGCCAGTATTGAGGCAATCAAGAGTTATTTCACAGATGAACAGGTTATCAGAAGTATTGCTGATTTGACAGGAATGGACTTTGAGGTGCTAACAAATGGCGACTATAAACTGCTGCTGGAGCCAATTGTTTACGTTGTTTTTCAGGGAACAAATGTTGCTATGACAGCAACGGAAGCCGCTGTATACGATGAGATAACTGGCGGTGCGGTTCGTGCAGTTCTGCCGACCGTGGCCTTCCAGAATCTTCCGTTGTCCATGTTTTTGGAGGTGGGGGACTTAGGATACCCGGCCTGGAACGGACCGAAGAGCGGAGTTCGTTCCAATCAGGAGGTAAAGTCATCCCTTGGACTGGGAATTGTGCGTTTTAATGAGCAGACGACTCCACCTGTGATTGATGAGTATGATTACGAATATCGGGTCAATACAGAGGTCATTACCTCAGTTACGGTAAGTGGAGGTCAGTCCGATCCGGACCACCCAGTGTCGGTGACGTTCCGCGTCGGCGGGCGCACGATGCGAGTGAGCGGTGTATATTACCCGTCTGGTGACAGCCAGATTGCCTGGATTCGGTGGACCACCCCATCAACCCCACAGACGATGACCATAACGGTATCAGCATCCGGAGGAGGGCATGTAAGCAAAAGTACGATTACGGCCAATATCGTGGATCTGGATAAAAATCCACCGCCTGATCCCAATGCAGATGACCGGAATGATGGTTTTTCAAGACCTTCCATTCCAGCCGGCGAGCAGATCACAAGCGCCAGCTGGGGCGTTTGGAGACCCTGGTGGTATTCCTATTGGGTATGGCACAGCCGTCGTAATGGTAGGGGATACTGGTGCGACCATGGCTGGTGGGAATTTGATTTTGATCGCTACCAGGCAAGCCTCTCCGGCCAAATGAAGATCTCACCCGATGAAAAGTCTCCAACGGCAGAAGGAAACACGATAAAATCCGGATATGGCATCCAGGAAACCGTCACATCCCGAGTAAGTAACAGTCAGAGTTCGGCGGTAACCGAAGCGCAGAATGCAGTTACCTACTTCCCTGAATTTGAGTACCAAAGATACTGGAGAGTGCTGGAACGATTGGGAGGCGGCTACAGCAGCCGATTTGAGTTTAGAAAAAATCCATATAGCACGTATGAACGGCGGACACATTTTACACCGCTTTGGTACCCGGATGGTAGCTATACTCCATATACCTGGCTGCTGGATTGCTGGACGCCGACCGGGATGTTATCCATGAATCTGACCGATTCTGTCCGTATCCGGGGGAATCTTTGGGAAGATTGGCACATCGCACCGCAGAATCCGCGATAGCATGATGTGCGTGTGCATCTAAATAAACATTTATTTAAAGTCACTGTTGATTGCAGGAAGGAGATTCGTATGAGATGTAAAAAAGGAATGATGACGCTGGTGGCAGCACTGTTGTTTACCAATCTGTTTGTATTAACCGCATTTGCCTCCAACACAGGAAATGTGGCCGGGGCAATCGAGGGGAGCTGGCAAGCCGCTTCCAGCCAGATTAAGACTGTTGTGAATAACGTGGTGTTTCCTGCCATTGATCTGGTTCTGGCGGTCCTGTTTTTTGTAAAAGTAGGCACCTCTTACATGGATTATCGGAAACACGGGCAGCTTGAATGGGCTCCGGCCGCAATTCTGTTTGCCGGACTGGTCTTTACTTTGACTGCTCCACTTTATGTCTGGCAGATTGTCGGAATATAAGGAGAGACGAAAATGAATGATAACCCCTTTCGTATATTGGAAACAGTGTGTGCTTCAACACCCAATAGACAGCATTATATCATTTTGCACGCTCAGAACAGCCTAACCGGAGAAAAGGTATGGGCCATAGGGGACGACCAAGTATGTGCAGTTACAAGGGAGGATTTTATTCGCAACCGTAATGTGCAGTATAATGACGTACTCATTCAAGAATTCCCTTACAGGGAAAATACACCAGAAAGCGTTGGAAACTGGCGTCCTCTTATACAAGAGTTAGTCATAAACACCCTGCAAAAATATATACAGCACGATGGTTTGGTTCATGTATACCCGCAATGGCTTCCGGAGGAAGTGGTTCCCTGGATGGGGCCGGAGCTTTTTAAAAAGATAGTGTCAGAGAATTGTGACCATCTTATCCTTTATGAAAACAACATGATGGATTTTGTCCCGCCAGAACCGGAGTCACCATCTTTATGCCAGTAGTGACTGTGCAGATTGTTGGTATTTAAAGGTGAATAAAACATGGGCCGAAAGTCAAGTGAGGGAGACCATTGAAACGCAATCAAAATGCAATAGAAGAAATGCAGCGTCTGGGAAAAGACGTTTGTGACTGCCAGAAGCAGCTGAAAGAAGCGGAGCATGCCCTGGAAAAGTATGTGCGGGAGTATATGACAGAACACGATATGTGGGACAATCCGGAGGATATCATAGCTGTGATAGGCTGTCTTCCCCAGGGGTACTTTCGTTTCCGGATGTACGAAAGATATTACAAAATACAGGAAATGCAGAATGAAATTCAAGGGCAGCCGTTCATAACAGAGCCGGAGCTATGAGGTTTGTTGGTCCTGAATTTTTACAGGGTTTGACGTTGCAGACGATTGGAATATAACAGGAGGAGAACTATGGGAAGCTGGGGTATTACTGCTTTTGAATCAGATGCCGGGCTGGATGCGGTGAATTTAATTAGAGAGAAGCTGCCAAAAGACGGGAAGCTGGGGTTGGAGAACCTTATCAAAGAACTGAAGAATGATTCATGGAATAAGCCGCCTAAAGCAAAGGAAGGTGTATCACATACCAGTCCAATGGCATTGGCAGAGATTATGGTGAAGTTCCTTGATGGGGAGACGGAACATATGGACTACGAAGAGGATATAGAGGACAACAAATTTTGTTCGATTGATTCCTTTCTGGCTTCAAAGGATTCCATCCTCTGGCTTAGAAGTTATCTTTCCGATACGCTTCAGTATGCCATAAAAAATGAGGCGGACGGGGAGGAGTACGGTTGGAAATGGGGCGGCTGGTTTGAGGAGAAGAACTGGATTGGCTGGCAGAGACATATGAAGGCTTTAATCAGCCGCCTTGATGAACTCCTTGCCTTACCGGGAGACCGCGTGGAACTGGTGCCGTCAAAGACACAGGAAAATAGTCCCACAATGGGGCTGTCCGTCGAAGGTTAGGAGAATAGGATGAAGAACGGCTGGGTATATGCAACCATATCACGGACTCCGGGATGCGGTTGCGATCCGGTAAATGTGATCTACGATTAAAAGGGGGTGATCATGAAATGTTTATCTGGGATTTTGCGGCAGATGCGGTACTGGGACAGATTGTGGAATGGATCTATGGACAAATCTTAGGATTCCTGGGGAACTTTTTTGCAGTGATGGGGAATATGGGAGCCGAACTGTTTGAGCTGGAATGGGTACAGTCCCTGGTCCTGTTTTTCTCCAATCTGGCCTGGGCGCTTTACGTGGTAGGGCTGGTGGTCGCCGGATTTGAATGCGCGATTGAATATCAGTCAGGACGGGGAAGTATCCGGGATACCTCCCTTAATGCGATAAAGGGATTTATGGCTGCCTCCCTGTTCTCTGTCGTTCCAATCGAGCTTTATAAGTTCTGCGTTTCCTTGCAGGGACAAGTCACAGCCGGAATTACCGGGCTTGGAAGTGGAATCGGAGCGTTGGCTGGTAACATCATTCAGGAGTTGCAGAGTCTGGGAAGCGTGGAACAGGCGCTGACCGGCCAGGTGTTTGGTGGGCTTAAAAGTATGACCAGCCCAATCCTCATGATATTTATCCTGATCATGATGGGGTATGCAACGATTAAAGTGTTTCTGTCTAATTTAAAGAGGGGCGGTATCCTGTTAATCCAGATCGCGGTGGGAAGCCTGTATCTGTTCAGTGTTCCAAGAGGGTATGTAGATGGATTTACCTCCTGGTGCAAGCAGGTCATCGGAGTCTGCCTGACGGCTTTTTTACAGGCGACGATTCTGGTTGTCGGGCTTATGGTCCTGCAGGATCATGCCCTTTTGGGCCTGGGGTTGATGCTTTCGGCAGGAGAGGTACCGCGTATTGCCGGACAATTCGGACTGGATACGAGTACGAGAGCCAACATTATGGGTAGTGTTTATGCGGCCCAGAGTGCGATTAACTTAACAAGAACCGTGGTTCAGACGGTTGCGGCAAAGTAAGAGAGGATGGTGTGAAGGATGGAGAAGACAACTGGAGATGAAAAAAGGTTTGGGATCTGGGCTGTGCGAAGCAGTTCATCGATCTGCGGGGCTGCCCAGGCGTGGGTGAAGAGAGATGGGAAGCCAGAGATGTTTGACACCTATGAGGAGGCTGCATCCATGGCAGAATCCTATAATAGAGAGTGCTATTCCATGTACGTGCACTATTACTCCAAAGAGATGGACCTGACAAATGAGATGGATATGCAGATTGGATAGGAGGCAGTTATGAAATTTTCGTCGAATGCAGAACTGGCCAGGCACCTGATCCAAAAAATTATGTTGGATGGGGAGGTGCACAGTAAGACAGATATTACAGATTATGTCATTTCGGAATCTAAAAAGTATGAACTGAAGGTACCTATGACAAACTACATCATTTACGGTGTAATGAATAAGATGTTTTATAGCGATCCGTCACCTTATACCATCGTTAAAAGGGGGCATTACAAGTTAGACGATGCCCAGTTGAATAAAGCGACATCATATCAAAAAGCCCATAAAATCCTGGAAAATGAAAGAGAACAGGTAAGATCATGTTTTGTTGTTACACTTACCGACAGCGATTTGGATGTCGATGCATTGAAGTCGGTAATTCAGCGGGCTAAGGCAATGGATAAACTGATTGAACATGCCATGAAGGAAGCAGAAAAAGGACAACAGGAGATAGGAGAGCAGGAGACGAAAGAGACAGAGCAACAGGAACTGGAAGGCGGTATGCAAATGAAGTTGTGAGAGGAGGTTTTATCTTGTATTTGTATTTTCATACGAATACCGAGATGGCTCTGCACTACATTAAGGACTTATTGAGAGATGATGCAGAGCACCCGGTGTCAGAGATCTACGATTATGTGATGGAAAACTGCAAAGGCCAAGCCATTATGGGGCAGCCGATGACGGCAACCGTCATATCTTCGGCACTCTGGCGTCTGGCTCATACAGAGGGGAGCGGTTACTATCGGACACGCCGCGGGATCTACCAGAAAGGAGATCCGGAGAAGGAGATGAAGGCAAAACTTACCCCTTATGAAAGAGCGGTCCGTATCGTGACCCGCGCGGAACGGGAAGTTGCAGGAAGTTTCTATATGTACCTGGACGGGGATCTTGATACCGAATCGACCATCCGGATGCAGGAGGTTGGTCGAGGGGTGTTGGAAAAGCTGGCGCGGATTAAGGGGGAACTGTCCGTCTCACAACAGGAACTCATGAAAGAAAATCCAGGGGAATCGGTGGAAGAACCGGGGATGACCATGGGATATTAGGAGGTGTAACGTGTATATTTATCCGGAACATTTAAAGGCGAAGGCAACCATGTGGCTGTGGCAGCTTCGGGACTTGACCATCATCGGTATCGGAGCTTTGTTTTCTGTTTTTGCGGCGGCCCAGACCGGGATTTTGATTCCGGCCCTGCTCACTGCGTCCTATGCCTTTTTGACCATCCATTTTGAGGATACCAGCATCCTGGATTTTATCAGCTATGCCTGTGCTTACTTTTTCAGACAGCAGCTTTTTATATGGAGGATCACGGAATGAGCAGAAAGGAAAGAAAAGAGGGAAGTGCCAAAGCAGCGAAGCGCGCGGCTTCCACACGACGGTTGATGAACACCCGGGAAATCACAGACTATAGCCTGGAGACGTATGACGGCGATGAGATGGTATATTTCATGATCCGGCCGACCAATCTGTCTGTGCTTTCGGATTCCAGCATGGGGGCCAGGGTCTATTCCCTCATGAATGTTTTAAAGGGCGTGGCGGAAATTGAGATGCTCTGTTTAAACAGCAGGGAAAACTTTGAGGAGAATAAGAGCTTCCTCAGAAAGCGGATGGAGGAGGAACGGAATCCGGTTATCCGCAGGCTCTTAGAGAGGGATCAGAACTTCCTGGACCGGATTCAGATCCAGATGGCTACGGCCCGGGAATTTTTAATCCTGATCCGGCTGCGGAATGAGAAGGGGAAAGAGGTGTTCTCCTATCTGGACCGGATTGAAAAATCATTAAAAGAGCAGGGGTTCGAGGCAAAGCGGGCCGGTTCGGAAGACATCAAGCGGATTTTAGCAGTGTACTATGAGCAGAATGTGACCAGTGAGAAGTTCGAGGATTTTGATGGACAGCGGTGGATCATCCCTGACGATTAAACCGCGGAAACTTCTGTGCTGTCATTCGATAGAACCATGGTATACTTTCAAGTAGATATGCAGAAGGGACATGGAAGCATGAACAATAAGCGGTTACTGAGGAAAAAGGAGAGATATCAGCAGGGGAAAGATAAGATTCCACAGCTTACATCGGCCAGCTATGAGCGGGCATTTGAGATAGAATACACCCATAACTCCACGGCAATCGAGGGAAATACGCTGACCCTGATAGAGACGAAATTGATTCTGGAGGATCAAATCTCCGTAGGTGGGAAAACCATCCGTGAGATTTATGAACAGATAAACCATCAGAAGGCGTTCCGGTATGTGAAGGAGTGTATTGCTAATCGCTTGCTGCTGGATGAAGAGATCGTAAAAGAAATCCATGCAATGTTGATGCGGAATATCCTAAAAGGCGGTGCCTATCGAAATGGAGATATCTATCTATCCGGTGCACAACATACGCCTCCATCCCCGAAAGAAATGTGCTGTCAGCTCAAGGATTTTTACGAAAATCTGTTGTGCAAAGGGGAGCAGTTAAACCCGATAGAGCTGGCGGCCTGGACTCACGCGGAGTTTGTGAGAATCCATCCGTTCCCGGATGGGAATGGGAGGACATCAAGACTGCTCATGAACTACCAGTTGATGGCCCAGGGGTTCCCGCCGATTTCGATTGCAAAAGAAGATCGGTTGAAGTATTTTGACACCCTGGAAGCCTATGCGCTGGAAGAAAATCTCGATCCCTTTGCAGAGATGATTGCTATTTTGGAAGAACAGCAGCTGGATTGTTATATCGGAATGATAGAACAGGGAGAGGCCCTGGACCTGGGGCCGCAGCTCCTATAAACAGAAAAGAAATATGGCGTCAGATGAGACACACTTCATCTGGCGTTTTTTTATGTCTGGAATATGATCATCCGGACAGGTAAGGAGGAAATTAGAAGTGAAAAAGCGAGAAAGGACCATGGACGAAGCAGCCGGTGATTCCCGGGTACAGGGCTTCCTGGATATGATTGCCCCATCGGTCATTCAGTTTAATACCGACCATTTCATCTGTGGAAATACCTACCGCTGCGTGTGGGCGCTCCGGGAATACCCCACCTCAACCGAGGAGCAGGCAATCTTAAAACACCTGGGGGAAAAGGACGGCGTCACACTGCGGATCTATACCCGGCATGTCAGCGCACTGGAGGAAAAAAAGATCATCAGCAATGCGGCCAGCAGGAACCGCATGAACCAGTCCAACACCAACGATTTACAGCAGACGGTCCTGGCAGAGAGCAATCTCCAGGATGTGGCAGCCATTGTGGCCCGCACCCATCGAAACCGGGAACCGTTACTGCATACGGCTGTTTATATTGAGCTGACAGCCAATGAGTATGACCGACTAAAACTGTTGCAGACGGAGGTCCTGACCGAACTGATCCGGTCCAAATTGAACGTGGACCGCCTTCTGCTGCGGCAACAGCAGGGGTTCCAGTCGGTGATGCCGAGCGGACGGAACGTGTTTAAGGACCAGTTTGAGAGGGTACTGCCGGCCACTAGTGTTGCCAACCTGTATCCCTTCAATTATTCCGGAAAGACCGATGCCCATGGGTTTTATATAGGCCGTGATAAGTTCGGCAGCAACGTGTTGGTGGATTTCAACCAGAGAGCGGATGATAAGACCAACGGTTCCATCCTGATTTTAGGCAACAGCGGCCAGGGAAAATCCTATCTGCTGAAGCTGATCCTCTGTAATCTGAGGGAGTCCAGCATGAATGTCATCTGCCTGGACCCGGAAATGGAGGTGCGACAAGAAGTCGCATAGTAAATTGCTGGTCGTCAGCTACCCTTTCCATTTGGGGTAATCCTACCACAATCTGCGTGAATGGTAATGTTCAGGTGGAAAGCTTGTGGGACAATATGGGAAATCTGATAGCCTAAATCAGACGTACTGTTAGGATAAGAATGTTATGGAGAACGTAAAGTGAACTATCGCAAGGGCCGTTACAGGGAATAAGCGAAATAAGGCTGTTACGCTTACACCAAAAGGTGCGGAGGTGGTATTGGAACCTTTCCATTTTCCAATACAAATGGACATTAGCCCTCCCGGCTCAATGATAGCTCCTAAGACATTCATAATTATTTACTATGTGGAACTTGGTAAGCCCTATATGTTCCTTGCATTGCGAGGTATTGACTCCGTAAGGGGAAGAAATGGCATAGAGGGTATAGGAAAGGGAGAGAAAGCGAACGACACGCTGTAATGGCGTTGTATAGGGGTTCAAAATTTGCCCTGACCCGAAAGGGTGCAGACTTCTCCTATGGTATTTCATGGCAAGAAATGGAGGTAAACCTATGAATGATAATTATTCAATGACGGCGCAAGCCGAGAGATTATCAGACAGCAAAACGCTTGAAGCCCAGTGGAAATCTATCGACTGGGAAAAGGCGGAAACTTATGTTAATAGGCTACAAGTCAGGATTGCTAAGGCAACGAAAGAAAAGAAATGGAACACAGTGAAAAGGCTTCAGTATTTATTAACACATTCATACTATGGGAAAGCACTGGCAGTGCGTAAAATTACCACGAATAAAGGGAAAAACACTTCAGGTGTGGACAAAGAACTTTGGTCTACCCCCGCGTCTAAAATGCGTGGAGTGCTGACTCTTACAGACAAAAACTACAAAGCAAAACCTCTAAGACGTGTTTTAATTGAAAAGAAAGGCAAGAAAGCAAAACGTCCGCTTGGAATCCCCTGTATGTATGACAGAGCCATGCAGGCGCTCTATGCACTGGCACTTGACCCAGTGGCAGAAACAACGGCAAACACGAAATCCTTTGGTTTCCGTAAAGGCCGTTCCTGCCATGATGCCTGTGAATATATTTTTACAGCATTATCTAGAAAAAACTGTGCAGAATGGGTGCTTGAGGGAGATATTAAAGGGTGTTTTGACCACATCAGCCATGAGTGGCTTATTGACAATATCCCGATGGATAAATCTGTGTTAAAGCAATTTTTAAAAGCGGGATTTATATTTGAAAATGAGCTGTTCCCAACTGATGATGGAACCCCACAGGGCGGTGTCATTTCACCAATTCTGGCAAATATGGCCTTGGACGGTATACAGAAAATCCTTTCTGATAGGTTTCATACCAACCGGCTAGGTAAAGTGGATAACCGATATCAGATTGCCAATAAAGTCTACCTGGTGCGGTATGCTGACGATTTTATTGTCACAGCAGCGACAAAAGAGATTGCGGAGGAAGCCAAAGAGCTAATCCGTGAATTCTTGAAAACACGAGGTTTAGAGTTGTCGGAGGAAAAGACTACAATTACCCACGTAGGCGATGGCTTTGATATGCTTGGCTGGACATTCCGCAAATTCAAAGGAAAACTGATTGTAAAACCGTCAAAGAAATCTATAAAAAGTTTTGTGGCAAGTCTGTCTGAAACGATTTTAAAGCGTGGTAAGGCTTGGAAGCAGGAACTATTGATTGAAAAGCTAAACGAGCAAATCCGAGGCTGGACGAATTATCACCAGTCGGTCTGTGCCAGTGAAGCATTTGCACATATAGATTATGTGCTGTTTGAGCTGTTGTGGAGATGGGCAAAACGCCGTCACCCACATAAATCCAGATGGTGGGTATCTACAAACTACTGGCATAAGAAAGGCAATCGCAGCTGGGTATTTTCCACAGAGAATAAAGAGCTATTGCGGGCGGACCATATCCCGATTGTACGCCATACCAAAGTACGAATGGACGCAAATCCCTATTTTGACACCCAATATTTTCTTGACCGTAAGTTTCAACACGGTATGAAACGGCTATCCGGTCGGTTCAAACTGATTTGGAAAAACCAAAACGGGCGTTGTTATCACTGTGGTATGCCTATGGAAATCAGTGACGAAAGAGAGATTTTCTTTAAAGTCCCGAAATCCGCAGGCGGTAAGGACGAAGTAAATAACATGGCATATGTTCATAAGTCCTGCCAACAAATCTATCTTGAGTGCTGCTCGAAAGAGTGATGAAATGCTTGAGCCGTATGAGTGGAAACGCTCATGTACGGTTCTTAGACGAGAAAGAGGGAGTAATCCCTCCGACTTAGTCGACTATCAGGATCTGACCAATAACCTGGGCGGGTGTTTTATTGACCTGATGGATGGCCGCTATATCATCAATATTTTAGAGCCGAAGGTATGGGATGAGGGGGAGGGACCGGAAGACCTGGACGCACCGGTCACTTTCCGGATCAGCAGCCGGTTAAGTCAGCATATCAGTTTTTTAAAGGACTTCTTCCGGACCTACAAGGACTTTACAGACCGGGAAATCGATGTGATTGAAATCATGCTTCAGCGAATGTATGCGTCCTTTCAGATTACCGACGCATCCGATTTCCAGGCACTCGGACCGAAGGACTATCCGGTTCTTTCCGAACTGTATGACTTCATTGAGGAGGAATACAAGACCTTTGATGAAAAGAAACGCAATCTCTATACCGCAGAGCAGCTGCAGAACATTCTTCTGGGGCTGCATTCCATCTGCAAAGGGGCGGATTCTAAATTTTTCAACGGCCATACCAACATCACAGACTCCAGCTTCATAACCTTTGGAGTCAAAGGGCTTCTGCAGGCCAGCCGGAACTTAAAGGACGCACTGCTTTTTAATGTGCTTTCGTTCATGAGCAATGAGCTGCTGACGACGGGAAATACCGCGGCCAGCCTGGATGAATTCTATCTGTTCCTGTCCAATCTGACGGCTGTGGAATATGTCCGCAACTTCATGAAGCGTGTGCGGAAGAAGAATTCCTCGGTGATCCTGGCAAGCCAGAACCTGGAGGATTTTAATATTGAGGGAATCCGGGAATACACCAAGCCGCTGTTTTCCATCCCCACCCACCAGTTCCTGTTCAATGCAGGAGCCGTAGATGAAAAGTTTTATACGGATACCCTGCAGCTGGAACAAAGTGAATTCCAGTTGATTCGGTATCCCCAGAGAGGCGTCTGTCTGTATAAGTGCGGAAATGAACGGTACAATCTGATGGTGACCGCCCCGGACTATAAAGCAAAACTGTTCGGAAAAGCAGGCGGACAGTAATGACAGGCAGGACCGCCGCGGAGGAAAGGAGAACTATGGAAGAGAAAGAATTAAGCGCTGCAGAAACATATAGCCAGATGTTTGATCCGTATCTGGACAATCCGCCGTATGTGCCAGAGGACCATGCGGCGCTTTATTTTGCCAGGGTGAATGTTTTCGTAGATGGCAGCTGTGTCGGTTTCTCCCATCGTGCGCATCATGTACGGTTGGAAGAACTGAGGAATGACCGCTTTTTACTGGCAATCTGCCGTGATTATCCGGAGGGGAAACAGCTGGGGGTTGTTATAGAAAACTGCACGTATCCTGGAGAAAAGAGCGGGAGGAATGTGAAAAATGGAGAGTTTTCACTTGTGTGTATGGGAGCCTTGGGCCTCCCTGTTTCTGAAAAGCTGGAGACTGCCTTCCGCTATGAAGAGATCCTACAGATGGAGCAGGAGACTGCACAGCGTATGAAATCTCCATGTAAAGAGAGGCGGTGGATACATGGATCTGAAAGACCAGCGCTTTGGAATTGAGATTGAGCTGACAGGAGTGTCCCGGGAGCAGGCTGCGAAGGTGGCGGCAGAATATTTCGGAACCAGAGCGATATATATAGGGACCTTTTATGATACCTATGCGGCAAAGGACCAGAAAAGACGCGAATGGAGATTTATGAGTGATGCGAGCATTGTGCCTCAGAGAAAGGTTCAGGGCGAGATTGTAGAAGCCAGCCATTCCTATAAGACGGAGATGGTCAGTCCCATCTGCCGCTATGAAGATATTGAGGTGGTACAGGAACTTGTGCGGCGGCTGCGGGAGGCAGGAGCCATGGCAAATGAAAGCTGTGGGATTCATGTTCACATTGATGCCTCCCCGTTTGATGCCAGGACACTGCGCAATATCACAAACATTATGGCATCCAAGGAGGACTTAATCTACAAAGCCCTGCAGGTATCGGTCGAGCGAAAGCTCCGGTTCTGTAAACCGGTTGAGGAACGTTTCTTGAAGGAACTAAACAACAAGAAGCCAAAGTCACTGGAGGAAGTAAGCAGCATATGGTACAACGGGAAAAGCCGGAAAAACAAGCATTATGATGATAGCCGGTATCATTGTCTGAATCTGCATAGTGTGTTTCAAAAAGGGACGGTAGAATTCCGGCTGTTTAACGGTACGACCCATGCCGGAAAGATTAAGGCTTATATTCAGTTATGTCTGGCGATTGGGGCGCAGGCATTGAATCAGAGCTGTGCCAGCCGGAGGAAAACTCAGACAACCAATGAGAAATACACCTTCCGGACATGGCTTTTGAGACTGGGCTTAATCGGAGATGAATTCAAAACAGCCCGCCTGCATCTCTTAGAAAATCTGGATGGCTGTATTGCGTGGAAAGATCCGGCGCAGGCGGAAGCGCAGAAGGAGAGGCTCCGCTTAAAACGTGAGAAGGAACTGTCAGGACGAGGAGAGGCTGAAATGCAGGCAGAGCATATGTCCCAGTCTGGACGGGAAGAAATCGTGGAATCAATGGAAGCCGAGGCAGAGTCCCCGGCTTTTACTATGACATCAGGCATGTAAAGGAGACAAGGATATGGCAAAGAAAGCAGAACAAAAAAAACTGTATATTGCGTATGGCAGCAATTTAAACCTGCCGCAGATGGCGGTGCGCTGTCCGACTGCGACCGTAAAAGGGTCGGGTGAGATTAAGGGTTACGAGCTTTTATTTCGCGGTGTGGCTACGGTAGAACCAAAAGAGGGAGGCAGCGTGCCTGTGCTGCTGTGGGATATCTCTCCCCGTGACGAGGCGGCACTGGACCGATATGAAGGCTGGCCGCACTTATACCGGAAGGAGATGATGGATGTGGAGATGGAGGGGAAGACTGTTTCCGCCATGGTCTATGTGATGAATGACGGCCGCTCCCTGTCCCTTCCATCCGAGCGATATTACGGTGTCATTGAAGAGGGATATAAAACAGCGGGATTTCCTACGGCTGTTTTAGAACAGGCGCTGGCCAGGACGTTGGAAAAAATGGACCAGGAGGAATCCCAGTGGAGGCAGCTGAGCATGAAGGAGGCCCCCGGTTTCCACCTGTAAAGACACAAAAGCTGTGCACATCCGCACAGCTTTCAGTCTTTTTCTGCAACCGTTATTGTTTTTAGATAAGCCCCTAGCAGCTCTTCCAGCTGTGGATAGTATTTCTTATCCAGACCGGAGAGCATGTTTGTAACAAAACTTAAATCACCAGCCTGCTCTTTTCCAAACAGAATGTGGTCGGCGGACATACAAAGCACGTTTGATAATCTGACAAGATAGGCAACGGAAAAGCCTCTTTCCCCGCGTTCAATTTCTGCGAGAAAGGAATTGGAAATGTCAGCTAATTCCGCTAACTTTTCCCGGCTATAGCCCAATGCTTCCCGCTGTGTCCGGATGCGTGTGCCAATTTCGTTGGCATTGATTTCTGTCAATGTGTTCCCCCCATTCTGTGTACGATATCATCAGTTTAACCCAATTTATCCGACGCATACAGCGTGTTAATCGGTTGAATAATAACCGATATAGTGTATAATTAAAAATAGAGATTGCATATCCCTATGAAAAGAGCAGGCTGCATTTCCAATATCCAAGTGAAAGAGAACCAGGCCATAAGGGTCTTGTGAAGAGAGGAGATGAGAGATGTGGCAGCCCCTGCAGTCATCCTTGCCGTAAAAGCAGCGGCACTTGCAGCAACCGATCACCGGGCCAGGACAGCCGTTGCCTCCGTGATTGCGGCAGTGCTATTGCCATTTATTTTAGTCATTGTGATGGTATTGAGTTTGCTGGATGGAACCAGCACCCACAACATATCTGCGATTGATTCCGCATTCCACGGAGGTGCAATATCCGCGCAGACACCGGATGAATACCGTATTTATCTGGAGGAGATCCGCCAGAGTTTTTCGGCGTTGGAAAGCATTATGGGAGGAATCGACTATATCGAAGATGGGGAAAACGATGGAGAACGAATAAAATCCATTTTTTATTCCATGTTTTTTGGGGAGACACAGCCTTCCAAGCGAGCGCAGGAAGATTTTGTAGATTGTTTTGTGGAGTATGAGGAGCGAACGGACGGAGATGGAAATACCTATATGGCGGCCATTCCGATTACCGATATGGAGACCGTGTATGGAAAGATCCAGAGCCAGCTTGGCCAGACCATCAGCACGGAGCAACGGGCCAACGCCCAAAGAATCTATGGTGTTGCAGCGTATGGACTTGCCATGCCCGGTGGAATGACGGCCGGGGCCGCCATGGGAGACGGAAGCTATCAGGCGCTGCTTTCGGAGGCAACCAAGTATATTGGCTATCCGTACCGGTGGGGAGGCTCCTCGCCGGCGACCTCCTTTGACTGCAGCGGATACATCTGCTGGATCTTTACCCAGTCCGGTGTTTACCATATGCCAAGGGTATCCGCACAGGGGATTTTTTCACAGTGTGCCGTAATCCCGAAGGATGAGGCAAAGCCAGGTGACCTGATTTTCTTTACGAAGACGTATGCGTCCTCCACGCCGGTGAGCCATGTGGGGCTGTATGTTGGCAACAACCAAATGTTGCATTGTGGAGATGTGCGTCCAGATAGGACGGAAGTAGAAGTAGACGAAAGGAGGGCAGCTTGAAGGTACTACCCCGTAAGATAACGCGGGAATCCACCTGACTAACCGAAAGGCGAAAGCTGAAACGGGACAATAGCACGTCAGGAAAGCGGTAAGTCACCATAAGGCAATCGGGTGCGACTGAACTGCGAGGATAAGTGAATATGAGGATAAATCTGGGTTTGATTCTTGTGAGTTCCCAGCCCCTGTTCAGTGTGGGCGTAGGAAATTTGCCTGAAACCTATGGTGCAAACACGGTCAGAAAGGCGAGCCTTCTGACCTGTTATCAGAATACCGGAAAGGGTCTCCTTCCAGTAGGTTATCAAAGAAATGCACGGCGCGCCGGAGAACCGGTGTCAAAGGGACGAAAGCATATCCGACAATTCACACTTACCTACTACTTCCGTTAACTGGAGATTGCCTAAACCAGAGCGCCCATAAGGGCTATGTGGCAGACACTGAAAATCTGGCATGGCAACGGAGCTTCCATAGTAGTCTGAGAACCCTGAATTAACAGGGAAAGTCGTAAATCGGATGCGGGAAAGCCGCTCACAAGGCGAAGGGAAGCAGTCTGAGCGTATTAAAATCGAAAATTGATTAGGGAGGAAAACCTCATTGAAACCAACAATGGAGATTTTAACTAAGTTACAAGAAAACTCAAAGAAACACCATGATGAAGTATTTACAAGGCTTTATCGCTATCTGCTTCGGCCAGATATTTATTCGATTGCTTACCAGCACCTTTATTCCAATGAGGGGGCAGGGACAAAAGGCGTTGATGATGATACGGCGGACGGATTCAGCGAGGAGTATGTGGAGCGTATTATTGAAGCATTGAGAACGGAGACATACCGCCCGAAGCCTGTACGGCGCAGCTATATCCAGAAATCGAATGGGAAAATGCGTCCATTAGGTCTGCCGACTTTCACGGACAAACTGGTTCAGGAAGTTATGCGGATGATTTTAGAGGCGGTCTACGAACCTGTTTTCTCGAATTACTCTCACGGATTTCGTCCCGGCAGAAGCTGTCACACAGCACTGGCCCAGCTCAAACATGAGTTTATCGGTGCGAGCTGGTTTGTTGAGGGCGATATAAAAGGCTGTTTTGACAACATCGACCATACGGTGCTAATTGCTGTTATCGGCAGGAAAATCAAAG
>OKMM01000198.1_pt1 | contig 21099 bp, 15 predicted proteins | sample 1612131 | NCBI WGS metagenome assembly OKMM01 (sample SAMN04436778, study PRJEB24849) | human gut metagenome | biome: human gut; feature: NICU; material: stool | host: Homo sapiens | place: USA: Saint Louis, MO | collected 2011-05-04 | reverse complement strand
AATAATGGAATATGAATAATAAAAAAGAAAAAATATGAAACATATAGCTTTCTTATCAGTAAAATGGATGTCAGTAGGTCTTGGGATGCTAAGCTTATTACTGTCAGTAGCTTCATGTGGCGATAAGGAATATGGTGATGCTATGAATGAGGCGCAACTAATGAATGATATAGAGGTAAATGTAGGTTCATCACTACCTTTAGCTGTAGGAATGGATTTTGTTTTAGATTATAAGCCGGTTCCGGAGAATGTGACGAATCCGGAGATTACTTTAACATCATCGGATGAAAATGTGGTGTCTGTTTCGCAGGACGGTAGGGTTGCGGCTAAGATGATCGGAAAAGCATATATTAATTTGTCTCAGAGTACCGCCTTTGAGACTCTCAAAACAATAGAAGTCCAAGTAATGCCGGTGGCTACAGCTATAGAGCTTGAAAACGTGGAACTGTTTGAAGGAACAAATAAGAAAGTGATTGTCAATGTGACTCCTTCAGACGGATATAATGTGTTTGATTGGAAAAGTGATAATGAAGAAGTTGCAACGGTAGCGGACGATGGTACGATAACGGGGAAAAAGCCTGGAACAGCTAATATTTCAGTTTCAAGTCAAGATGGTAGTCAATTGACTGCTACGGCTGTAGTAACAGTAAAAGAAGTGATTCCTATTGATAAAATCACATTAAGTGAACCGGGATATGATATGATGATAGGAGATAAGACTCTGATAAATTGTCTTTTGGAACCAATTGATGCATCGGTTGGATTATTAAGCTGGAGTACTACCAATGACAGAGTTGCCACAGTGGATGCTGATGGCTTGGTAACTGCTGTGGGTGCAGGTGAAGCCGAAATTATAGCTCAGGATCCATTGTCCGGACTATCAGCATCGATAGCTGTCAAAGTAGTTGGTGAAGGAGTAGTCTCATTGTCACTATCTTATGTTCGTAATCAGGATGAACTGAAAGCACTGGGATGGGGATTTGGACAAACGCCCGCTTCGGTCAATTTTGATGCTGAAGGTATGACTGTAAATATGTCTCTCCTCGGTACACAAAACCTATTGGACGCCGCACGAAAAGCATGGGTTACCGGTAAGGCCGAGACAGGTTATCCGGTATGGCATGAAGGGGTACGTTTCCGTCAAGTCTCTACCGATGAGGTCTATGGAAGCCTAGGTGCCGAAGGGTATTTCCACGAGACCACGCCTTTAGATCCCCGAAGCCCGTACAGCGCCTCCAAGACAAGCGCGGACTTATTCGTAAAGGCTTATCACGAGACATATAAGATGCCGGTATCTATTACCCGTTGTTCCAACAACTACGGACCTTACCATTTCCCGGAAAAATTGATTCCCTTAATCATAAAGAACATATTGGAAGGTAAATCCCTACCTGTATATGGTGACGGCACAAACGTACGCGACTGGTTATATGTAGAGGATCATTGCAAGGCGATCGACGCCGTAATCCACCACGGGCGTGTGGGAGAGGTTTACAACGTAGGCGGTCATAACGAGAAGCAGAACATCGAGATCGTGAAACTCACGATCCGGACGATCCATCAACTAATGACCGAACAACCGGAATATCGCCAAGTATTAAAGAAAAAAGAGATCGGTGCCGATGGACAAATCTCTATCGACTGGATCAACGACAGTTTGATTACATTCGTGAAAGACCGTCTGGGCCATGATCAACGATACGCCATCGACCCGACGAAGATCACCAACGAATTAGGCTGGACACCAGAGACCTGCTTCGAGGTCGGTATCGTAAAAACCATCCGTTGGTATCTTGAGAACCAAAAATGGGTAGAGGATATCACCGGTGGAGATTACATGAAATATTACGAGCAAATGTATGGATCACGTTGATTCCTCAACGTGACCGTGTGTATGTGGATGAATCTCAGAGAGGCTGTTTCCTAATTCGGGAGCGGCCTCTCTTATTTGTTTCCGGATCGTCTCGCGTATCTCCTCACGCACATTCCTGCGGGTACTATCCAGTTCCGCTTGCTTGGCAGGTTTCAAGAAATCTTTATATTTACATTTCACTATCTTGAACTTGAAATCATCCAGATTCCCTTTTATATCGATACCCAGCTTAAACGGCACCGGCGATTTTAAAACCGAGAGATGGTAATCGAACGTCATATCCAAATTATGCGTTCCTCCTACGGCTACTTTATACCGGTCCATCTCCACCAAGAATGGGAATACCTCGATCTTGTTATCATGGATCGCTAAATCTACCGCTATACTATCGATCATATTCCGTTTTTTATTCTTGAACATCAGCGTCTTCGATATCTCGGTAAATGTCTCACCATCCAGCAGCACCATATTCTTTCCGCTCAGGTAGCAAGAGGCATTTACAGACGGTAGCAACACGGACATCGTAGAATCCGCCTTGCAAGTAGCCGTCATCTGGCAATCTACCATGCCTTCGAACGAACGAAGCATAGGGACCAATGTGTCGATATCCGGGAATAAACTGATTAACCGTTCCACTAAAATATCATTTAAGGACAACTCAAATCCCATAGTCGCCTCTTGATCTGTTTTGGTCGTATAAACCATCGTCAGATCTCCGGAACCGATATTCGAGCTCATACATAAATCGCTCAGATTGATACTTTGATCCCGGATTACAACCTCACCTTTCACATCCTCCAACTTCAGATCCTTAAAATCTATTTTTTTAGCATTTGTATGAAGCGTCAGATCCAAGAATTTCGGAACGACAAATAGTTGAGAGATCGAATCCGTAGCGACACTATCCACGGTATTCGCTAATAGATGATCCGTCTCCAGTACGGAGATACTGTCTTCCGAGAAGGCCCCAACCGAATTGGATGCCAATTGATCAGAAAACTGCAAACCTTTACCTATAGCTATCAACTGGTTACAATCGATCAGATCGGATTCCAACTCGAAATTCGCTTTCAGCTTTCCTCCCCGTAGCATGGCCCGCCGGATGTCGCTAAGCTCTCCGCTCAAAGTAAGATCGCTCTTTCCTAAATGCAGGCGGGCACCACTCAACGTCATATTGTTAGTATTGAATTTCACGCTTGTCTCATCAATATACATCGGAATGGGGAATAAGCGGCTAAAGCCCCTCAATTGCTTAAACCTCACTTGTCCCCGAGCCTCCCATTGGCGTAAGACACTGTTTGAGGAAGCGACCGAATCCACTTGCGACCGCTGTCTATTCGCCCTTCGGGTGGTCTGCGTGCGCCTGCGCAAGGTATCACCGGCGGCAATACGGCGTTCACGTTGTTGACGGATCGCTTGCCGATAAGGTAATGCTTCCAAAGAGAACTGGCTTTCCGTCAGAACCATACCCGTCCGTAAAGGGATAAGAATATATTTTAAGGTGTCCACCGAGATCGTAGCTCCCGCCATAGGGATCCGCTTATCTGTAGAAGAAGCCTTGATGCCCCCTTTCAACACGGTCTTACCGGCCACCATCCAGGTAGAATCCGGCAACTTGGTGCGTAAATGATCAAATTCCAACCCTGCGGTCATAGGGATAACAGCCGTTGTATCAATAACCGGCGTCGTATTGGCTACCATCTTCAATCCACCGATATTCGTACTGATCTCATCCTTATACTTTATATTCAAGGTATCCACCGATAGATTAGCGCTCAACAATCCTTTCGCATTCAGATATTTACTTTCATTTTCCGTAGATCCTACAAACAGATTCGCCCCAGCGATATACATATCCACGCCTAACGGCTTACTAAACGCCTTGAAGCGATCAACCGTCAAATTGCCGGATGATTTGACCTTGGCGAAGCGGCTATTCACGATATCATCCACCTTAAACACCGTAGATAAATCAGCCATCATGGTACCCTCCAGCAGCAGTGTGTCGGGATTCAAGAACTCTTTAGCCAAACGGGTAAAATCGACCTGCCCTTTCATCTCCGCCCGAATCGCGGGATTCCTCCAGATATCCCTAACCTCGCCACTCATGGTCAACGAGGTATTCAACCCGATCAATGTCAACTCCTCCAAAGAGACATAAGAAGAATCCGGGTAAGCGCCATTCAAATGTAAATCCACGTCCATGCGCAATGTATCGATCCCCTGTTCAATACCTTTTACATGATAAGAACCATCCTCTATCTTGCAGCATAAGTTCACGGTCGGAACAATACTATCCCCTAATTCTCCACGGATATCCCCTTCCAAAATAATACGTCCCTCAGCAAGTGTTTTATCCCGATCCTTAAAATATTCATCCGGAATAAAATGTAAGAGATCATTCATATCGGAAACCTTCAACCCGAAAGTCATATCGATCCGTGACGGATTAAAGCCATCCGCCGTAAAAGGCAGGTTATTCACCAGCAACTCCGCGTCCCTCAACCCAATCCGGCGAAGTCCGTCAGCCAACAACAAACGTCCCTTGAAGCGTAACGCTAACTTATTCGCCAAAGAATAAGACGGGCTACGGAATACGATCGAGGAAGAACCGGTCTCCACATCCAACTTATTTCCTCGTTGGGTCAAAAGGCCGTCTATATGTAAAAAGAAACCATCGATCGCCGTATATAAATCCTGCTGGCGGTCATCATAGACAAAGTGTCCATTCGTAATATGCACTTGCTGCAAATCTATTTTAGGCAATGGAGATGACGATGATTCATCTACCGAATCCATCTCACTTTGATAAATCTCCCAATTCGCCTTTCCCTCCTCATTCACATAACCATAAAAACGGATACTATCCATGATAACCCGAGGAATCGTCACCTTCCCGCTAAACAGATAATCCGTAGGGTTAAATACGACGATCGCTTTTTTGAAAGACAACAAGGAATCCGAAGGAATCATCAAATCCTCCTGATAGCCTATAGAATCCTCAGCCAGATTTGAGATCAAACGCCCATTCGTCAACTTCACTCCCAGATAAGGATACGTCTCAAAATAAGTCAACTCCACCCGCTCACATTCCAAGTGCGCCTCTATGAATTCGTTTGTTTTTTCTACGACCAGCGGTGTCAGCTTCTCCGGAGGTAAGACCGCCCATTTCAGTATACCAACCCCGATCAAGGGAAGTATGAAAAAGATCCCGACCAACACAGACACAACAACCAGCAATATCTTTCTTATTCGTACCATACTCATTCCTTCATCTTATCACAAACAACACTAATTAAATTGTATGAGCAAAAATACGAAATACTATCCCAAAGACAACGCTTATCTCATAAAAAAAGGCCCCCCGCAATGAGAGACCTTCTTTTTACATCTTATTTATTTTTCTACAATTCATTTATCCAGAACCTCATATTTAGAATGCTGGCTCTTGAACTCGGGAACGATCTCCTTCATCCGCTTCACGATCTGCATATCCCCCTCCACGGCACAAGCACGTACCAAGGCATCAATCCGCAGATTGGCGTCAGCATAATCATACGCACGGACTTGGGCGATCTTGATCTTCGGATGAAAAGTAGGCTTGGAGGTCTCCTCCTCATTGAGTACCTCCTCATACAACTTCTCCCCGTCTCGCAATCCCGTGAACCGGATCTCGATTCCCTTCACCCCGCTCAGACGGATCATACGCTCCGCCAGATCCACGATTCGTACAGGTTTACCCATATCGAACACGAAGATCTCGCCCCCATTACCCATCGTACCGGCCTCTAGGACTAGCTTACAAGCCTCCGGTATCAGCATGAAGAAACGAATGATATCCTTGTGCGTCACCGTAACAGGACCGCCCCGCTTGATCTGCTCCTTGAATAACGGGATCACGGAACCGTTCGATCCCAGCACATTGCCGAAACGAGTCGTCACGAATTGCGTACGCCCCCTCACCTTCCCATCCTTGATAGCCTGATCCAAGCTCTGCACGTAGATCTCGCAAATACGTTTCGAGCAGCCCATCACGTTCGTGGGATTCACCGCCTTGTCGGTCGATACCATCACAAACTTCCTCGTGCCGTATTTCACCGCCAAGTCTGCGATCACCCGGGTACCGTCCACGTTGTTGCGGACACTCTCCTCCGGATTATCCTCCATCATAGGTACATGCTTGTAAGCCGCGGCATGAAACACGTAATCCGGACGATGCTCCTCGAACAATTCCTCCATGCGTTCACGTACACAAATATCGCTCACAACCGTATAGGATTCTATATCCGGCCACCCACGAGCCATCATCAAGCGGACATCGTGTAAGGGAGTCTCCGCCTGATCTATCAAGACCATACGTTCCGGGGCGAACTGGGCTACCTGCCGCACGATCTCACTACCGATACTTCCGGCGGCTCCTGTTATCAGAATCCGCTTACCGGTAAGCTGCTTCCTCACCGCCTCCAAGTCTATCTCGATCTTATCACGGGGCAGTAAATCCTCTATATTCACCTCCCTCAGCTGGGTATGGCTCAAGTCGCTCCTCCCGTCCCACTCTTGGGCGGCAGGAGTCATATAGATCTTTATATTCGCCTTGATCAGCCTGTCCACCATCTCCTGATTATTCCGGATCGCCTCAACTTTCAATGGAGACACCAGCAAGACATTAGACCGTTTTTTCCTCATCACAGAAACCAATTCCTCATCATTCGGGTAAACCTTGACTCCCATTAAATATCGATACTCTATCTCCGCTATGTCCGAGATAAACCCCGCCAGCACAAACCGGGCCGGATCCTGATTCTGGATACTCTTCGCCAAACTCACCCCACCTTGCTTCACGCCATAGATAAACGCACGCTCCGCCTTAGCCACCCGGAAAGTACTCACATAAAAGAATTTAACGAACACACGCATCATCCACATCAAGCTCATAGCCAACAACGCGGAGAGGATCAGATCCCGTTTACGGATATACATCAAATAAGGAGAGAAATCGGTCAGTGCCTGAAACACGACCACACAAATCAAGCCAAACAAGACGGCGAACCCCACCTTTTGCAAGTCCACGAAAGAGGAATAACGTATAATCCCCGAATAGGTATGGAACAGGCGAAAGCCTACCAGATAAGGAATCAAGCATACCAACAGCGTGACCAATAGATGCCCTAAGATATCCAAGGTTGATAATACCCCGTTATTCAAGGTATACACCAATAAGCCGGAAAATAGGATCAAGCAGCAATCCAGCAAGATAATACCCCAATAGGGTAAGGATTTCTTGGAAAAGTACCAGGTAGATAGTCGAGAAAAAAGACTCATAATAATCTCAATATATTTTTCTTTAAACAATTAACGATATAGGCCATATCCTTAGCACATAAGGATCAGGGGGGTATCACTCATGTAAGCAAGTAAAATCCACATAAAAACCATAACTTAATTCTCTTTTATAATCGAAGCTAAATATTCTTCATGCAAACAATAGTATTTTTTCATAAATACCACATACAACAACGCCACCACCACTACTACCGCCAACAAATACAACCAATGTGCCGTTACGGTATCAGGTATCACATAGATAAATGCCAAAGAAACCGCCAATTGTAAACACATATATACCAACGACACTTTAACGTGACCAATCTTAAGTTCATTCGCCATCAACTGATAAGCGTGTTTACGATGCGCTTGACCTAGATTCTCATGCAGTAGAACGCGATGTATTATCGTCAAACAACCATCCACACCATAAACCAATAAAAAGAGCAAGTAAGTCACGTCCGTTGTCTTAATAATCAGACTGCCTATCATAAACAGCAAAATATAGGCTATACTTATAGAACCTACATCTCCGGCGAAGCACTTAGCCTTTCCCTTGGGACGAAAGTTAAAAAGACAGAACACCAAAACACTAAGTGCCGAAACGTAGATCAAAGACGGATCAACAAAACCGGACTTCTCGTTTACCAACATCAATGGAAGCAATACTGATAGAGAATAACCAGCCGTAATGCCATTTATACCATCCATGAAATTAATGATATTCGAGGCTCCCACACAAACGATAAGCGCCAACAACAGCACCCACCACATATTCAGGCGCAATATATCCAATTGATAAAACATCATCACCATGGCAATGAATTGGCCCACCAAACGCACAGAATCAGGCAAGCTACGTACATCATCTATAAAACTTACGCCCCCAATTAAGGTAACGGCCATAAGAAACCACGGCGTAGAAAATCCAAAAAAGAAAGCCCATGTCCATAAACCCAGTAAAAAGATAATGCCACCACCTCTCAAGACAATAGAGGCATGGGAACTGCGCTCGTTGGGTTTATCAATGATATTAAACTTATCCGCTATATGGAAATAAAAAAGCTCCGCAAAAAATAGCAAAGCGAAAATCAGTACATAAAGCAAGCCGTTCATATCTTATCACTTCTTAAAGCTAAGAATAGTACAAGCCAATCCCTCTTTTGCGGATACCGGCATCTTTTGTAACCCCAAAGCCTTTTTTATTTTAGCATTACTTACCACATAATTCTCTGTCAGCTTCTGCATACGAAACGGATTGAGTGGAAGATGTAGCCATCCACCCATCTCTGCCATCACGTTCATTACCCCTTTAGGGATATACAAAATTCTCGTCTTCTTACCCAACGCCTCACAAATCACCTCGATTAATTCATTAGTAGACAACGGATCGTCATCAGCCATATGATAGATGCCGCTCTCTACCTTTTGAGTCAAGAAACCTTCTATCACTGTACAGAGGTTCTGTACGCTAGTGAATGAACGACGATTCTCAAATGCCCCAAGCGGCCAAGGAATCCCTTTACTCACTACATTATATAACAGATTCAAATTCCCCTTATTTCCCGGGCCATGAATCATACAAGGACGCATGATATATACCTGTTTGCCGGGATAGATAGAACTATCTCCAAACGCATGATACAAATTGCCTAACGCTTCAGGCGCAAACCTCTCGATGATATAGCTCTCAGCCTTGATTTTACTTTCACCGTACGGTCCTATGGGAACAGGTACACATTCTTCGGTTAGTATATCTCCTTGTACAGAATCAGCCGCACTTTTTACCGTAGAAAAAAAGATAAATTTCTTGATAGAAGGCCGAGCCAAAAACCAATCAAAAATTCGTTGGGTCAATCCCGTATTAATCTTAAAATAAACACCTAACGGAATAGCAAATTTGAGTAAAGCGTAGCGAACAGACTGAAAAAGCGTTCGTTACGCTATATTTTTCTCTTGTTCAAAAGCCAAGAAGAGACAGAATATGGACAAACGCAGCAAAAGTTCAGTTACTTTATCATTACCCGTGCGATGATGCAAATTTCTTGCGAAACCTAAATTTTGCATCGTTTGGCGTTATGTGTCGTATCTGTCGGTAACTCACTATGAATTAATTTTGTAACCAAAAAAAAGTGAGTTATGAGAAGTACATTTAAGGTATTGTTCTACGTGAAGAAAGGCAGTGAGAAACCCAACGGCAACCTGCCTTTGATGTGTCGCATTACGGTGGACGGAGAGATTAAGCAGTTCAGTTGCAAGATGGATGTTCCCTTGCGCCTGTGGGACGTGAAGAACAACCGTGCTTCGGGTAAGAGTGCCGAAGCGCAAAGAATCAACCGTGCCGTTGACAAAATCAGAGTGGAGATAAACCGCCGTTATCAAGAGTTGATGCAGACGGACGGTTATGTCACTGCTGCCAAGTTGAAAGATGCCTATCTCGGCATCGGTATCAAACAGGAAACCTTGCTAAAACTGTTTGAACAACACAACAGCGAATTTGCCAAGAAAGTGGGACACAGCAGGGCAAAAGGAACATTCCGACGTTATGTTACCGTCTGCAAGCACATCCGTGAGTTCCTACCCCATACCTACAAGCGTGAAGATATTCCGTTAAAAGAGTTGAACCTCTCGTTCATCAACGACTTCGAGTATTTCCTGCGTACTGAGAAAAAATGCCGCACCAATACCATTTGGGGCTACATGATTGTGCTGAAACACATTATTTCCATAGCGAGGAATGACGGTCGTCTGCCGTTCAATCCCTTTGCAGGGTACATCAACTCTCCCGAAAGCGTGGACAGAGGGTATATTACGAGAGAGGAGATACACACAATGATGAACACCGATATGCCCGACAAGACACACGAGCTTGTCAGGGATTTATTTCTGTTCTCCACCTTTACAGGTTTGGCATATTCCGATGTCAAGAACCTTACGGAAGACAACCTGCAAACATTCTTTGACGGAAATCTGTGGATTATCACCCGAAGAAAGAAAACTAACACGGAATCCAATATCCGATTGTTGGATGTTCCCCGAAAGATAATAGAGAAGTACAGGGGTATGACAAGAGATAATAAAGTATTCCCCATGCCGAGTAACACGACTTGCAACAAGAAGCTGAAAGCCATTGCCAAGTTGTGCGGTATAAAAGTCCACTTGACCTATCATGTAGCAAGACATTCGGCAGCGACCACTGTGCTGTTATCCAACGGAGTACCCATTGAAACCGTCAGCCGACTTTTGGGACATACCAACATAAAAACGACCCAAATTTACGCAAAAATCACAGCCCAAAAGATTAGTCAGGATATGGAAACATTGTCGCACAAACTGGAGGATATGGAAAAGAACATTTGCAATGCCATTCAGTAACCCTTAAATCAAACGATAATGAAAGAGGAAAGAAACATCATAACAATGAACGAGTTCGGCAATGTAGTTATGCCGAAAGATATACAGGCAACCGCCATGAGTGAGTGGGAGCTTTGCGAGTTGTTCAATGTAACCGCCCCGACTATCAGGGCAGGGATAAAGACACTCTGCAAGAACGGCATTCTGAATGAGTGTGAGATAAGGCATACCATCCGACTGTCCGACAAGTGCAGCATGGAGGTTTACAGCCTTGAAACGATAATCGCCCTTGCGTTCCGTATCGGCACATACAGTGCGAAGCAGGTGCGCAATGCCGTTCTTGAAAGACTGTACTTGCGAAAAGAGAAAACAAGCATCTTCTTTTCGCTGAACACCAACGGCATAGCCAAAGCCGAATACTTCTCGTAGCTGAATTGGTTGCACGACTGACGGAATCCATTCATTCAGTCACGAATAGAGTAATCAAGCCAGCGTGTCAGCATATAATCTGACCGACATATCAACAGGAACTCCAATTTTTTCTCCCGAAAAGCGTAATCCCCACATTCGTTTTTTGGGAGTTTTTTCGTCTGTCCTGCCCGACTTCCGTTCCAAACCATTGAAAGTTTTTTCTTCGGGGGCTATTTGTCACCGTTCTGCCGCGTTTTGCGTAACAACTTATCCGATAAATGCTTATACTTTTGTAGCTGGTATTTTTCAAACTTAAAACCATTTGATTATGTCAGCTAACAAACAACAAGACAGCCACAGACCGCCATCGGATGGTGGCATGGCAAAGGAGGAATTCATCCGAGTGGGGACTACGCTTTACAAGATTGTGGAGCAGCCCAAACTGAACGGAGGGTATGTAAGGAAACGCATAGCATGGAACAACGAAACCCTGCGCCAAGACTACGGCAAGGACTACATCGGCAGCGTTCCCAAGTATGACGGCTTCTGCACCGTACCCGAACACATCGGCTACCATCCCGTGGTCGGCAAGTTCCTTAACCTCTATGAACCGATAGACCACCAACCTAAAGAGGGCGATTTCTCGCATATCCAATCTTTGGTAGGTCACATCTTCGGGGAGCAATACGAGTTGGGCATGGACTACCTACAACTGCTCTACTTGTACCCCATTCAAAAGCTGCCTATCCTGCTGTTGGTATCAGAGGAACGCAACACAGGCAAAAGCACATTTCTGAATTTTCTAAAACTCCTATTTCAGAACAATGTAACCTTTAACACCAACGAGGATTTCCGTAGCCAATTCAATTCCGACTGGGCCGGCAAACTGCTTATCGTGGTGGACGAGGTGCTGCTCAACCGTAGGGAGGACAGCGAGCGGTTGAAGAACCTAAGCACCACACTTTCCTACAAGGTGGAAGCCAAAGGCAAAGACCGTGACGAGATAGCGTTTTTCGCCAAGTTCGTGCTATGCTCCAACAACGAGTACTTGCCTGTAATCATTGATGCAGGGGAAACACGCTATTGGGTACGCAAGATAGACCGCTTGCAGTCTGATGATACCGACTTCCTGCAAAAGCTGAAAGCGGAGATACCCGCCTTTCTTCATTTCCTGCAACACAGAACACTATCCACCGAAAAGGAAAGCCGTATGTGGTTTGCTCCATCGCTGTTGCATACCGAAGCCTTGCAGAAGATAATCCGCAGCAACCGTAACCGACTGGAGATAGAGATGCACGAGCTGATACTTGACATCATGGATAGTGTCGGCACGGACACATTCTCGTTCTGCTACAACGACATTCTTCTGTTGCTGGTACACTCGCAGGTAAAAGTGGAGAAGCACCAAGTCCGAAAGGTGTTGCAGGAGTGTTGGAAACTTACGCCTGCACCCAACGGACTGACCTATACCACCTACCAATTCAACTACAATCGGGAGTGTCGGTATGAGCCTGTAAAACGGGTCGGTCGTTTCTATTCTGTCACGAGGGAACAACTTGAATCCCTGTAATATCATTCTTTTTTTTGTTGAATTGATGAATAAGGATATAACTATGCTGACAATAAACAATATACACTCTCAACAAAATCTCAACAATCGAAAAGAGAAGTTGAGAGAGGAACAGCACCCGATTGTTGATTTCTCTTTTGGCGAGTGGTTTGTTGAGAAGATGTTGAGCAAATATCTTTCTGTAAATAAATGTGTTATATAAGCCATTCAACAAATCAACGTTTTTACAATCATCATCAAATCTATAGAATATCATGAACATACAAGAAGTTAAACAAATCAGAATCGCAGACTATCTGCAAAGTTTGGGTTACACGCCCGTCAAGCAACAGGGCAGCAGCTTTTGGTACAAATCACCGCTGAGAGAGGAAACGGACGCATCTTTCAAGGTAAACACAGAACTCAACAAATGGTACGATTTTGGACTTGGCAAGGGCGGTAACATCATCGCATTGGCAGCGGAACTCTACCATACGGAAGATGTAACCTGCCTGTTGAAGCGCATAGAGGAACGGACACCATACATCCGCCCTGCATCGTTTTCTTTTGGCAAGCAGCAATCCGACAACCGCACTTATCGGGTATTAAGAGTTGGCGAGCTGTCATCACCTGCGCTCATTGCCTATCTGCAAGAAAGGGGGATAGACATTGAACTCGCCAAAAGGGAGTGTAAGGAACTGCGGTTTGAGAATGCCGACAAACCCTATTTCGCCATCGGCTTCCCGAATATGGCAAGAGGGTATGAAGTGCGTAATAGATACTTCAAGGGATGTGTCGCCCCGAAGGACATCACCCATATCCGACAGCAAAAAGAGCCACGAACCGTCTGTTATCTTTTCGAGGGCTTCATGGATTATCTCTCGTTCCTGACCATCCGAGTAAAGAACAATCCGCAACACCCACGATTGAATGCACAGGATTACGTCATTCTCAACTCCGTTTCCAACCTCTCGAAAGCGGAAAGCATATTGGCAACCTATACCCGAATCGGCTGTTTCCTTGACAATGACACAGCAGGACGGAACGCATACGCCAACCTGCAACGGATGTTGGGTGACCGCTTGCAGGATATGTCGGTTCACTATGCAGGGTATAATGACTTGAACGAGTACCTGTGCAAAAAACTCTTGTCCCAATCGACAGAGCCGATAAAGGAGGAGAAGCAAGTACAATCCGCAAGGCGGATGATGCAGCCACCGAAAAAGAAAGGGCTGAAAATATAGAGGGGAACAGGTTCGCTTTCCCAAGGGTATTTAGACAGAAATACCATAGCTCAATAGGGCGTTTTCTTCACGCATTACACGGTAATGCTAAAAACTCCCTATCGAGCCAAAGGGAAATCCCTTTGGAAACCCTGAGAGCCAATGCCACAGGCAGAGAATACACTCATAACAATAACCGTAAAAATCAAACTACATGGGATATTTTTCATTGGACATAAAGAAAGCAAAAGGTTCATCGGACACCGTACAATCCGACCATATAGAGAGAAGAATCATACCTAAAAACGCAGACCCGACAAGAACGCATCTGAACAGGGTACTTATAGAATACCCCGATGGCGTTCATGGCAGGGATGAAGCGATTGCCCACAGGCTGAACACGGCAGGCATCAAGCGGAAGATTACACATGACCAAGTCCGTGTAGTCCGAGTGGTTCTGTCGGGAACACATGAGGACATGATGGACATACAGGAAAACGGAAGACTTGACGAATGGTGCAGCGACAGCATCCAATGGCTGCAAGCCACATTCGGCAGGGAGAACGTGGTTGCCGCCCATCTTCACATGGACGAGAAGACACCGCATATCCATGCAGCCATTGTTCCCATCGTGACAGGTGAAAGGCGCAAAGCCAAGAAAGAGCAGGAAGACGGCAAACGGAAGTATCACAAGAAAGCAAATACCGTCCGTTTGTGTGCCGATGACCTGTTCAACCGTCAGACCTTGATTGCGTACCACGACAATTATGCAAGGGTTATGGCTAAATACGGATTACAGCGAGGTGTGCGAGGTTCCGAAGCACGGCACACCACCACGACACAGTATTATCGGGACATACAGAAAAAGAACGCTGCCCTTGATGCAGAAAACAAGCGGTTACAGGAGCAGAAAACCGAAACCGAACAGGAACTCAGACAAGCCAAGAAAGAGGTACAGACCGAGAAACTGAAAGGTGCAGCCACCACCGCAGCGACCAACATAGCTGAAAGTGTCGGTTCTCTTTTCGGGAGCAACAAGGTCAAGACTTTGGAAAGGGAGAACACCGCCCTGTATCGGGAAGTTGCCACCCATGAGGAAACCATTGAGATACTGCAAAACCGCATACACACGATGCAAACCGAGCACAACCGCCAGTTGTTGGAAATACAGCAGAATCACCGTAAGGAGATGGCGGAAAAAAGTGTCAGACACAAAGATGAAGTATCAGGTTTGAAACGCATTATCGAAAAGCTGTGTGCATGGTTTCCTATGGCAAAGGAAATTATGAGAATAGAGAGCCTGTGCCGCCTTGTCGGGTTCAATGAAAGGCAGACCACGACATTGACTTATGGTAAGCCTTTGATATACGAGGGCAAACTTTATTCGGAGGAACATAATCGGAGTTTTACGACAGAAAGAGCAGGCTTTCAAGTGGTGAAAGACCCTGCGGACAAGTCTAAACTGACACTCGTAATCAACCGCCAGCCCATAGGCGAATGGTTCAGGGAACAGTTCGACAGGCTACGGCAGAGCATACGACAGCCAATTCAACCACAAAGGAAAAGTAGAGGAATTACATAAGTAGTTAAAACAGATTGCAATAAGCCTCCGATAATCGTATTTCCCTATCAGAGGCTTATTGCTGTTTAGATTTAGTTACGTTTCATAAATCATGATTTTTGTTTTTGATTGTCGACCTTTCTAAGTTGTGGAAGACATAAGGCTATTATAGCGAGAAGCAGAATAGCCATACCTGAGAACAAAAACCAACGGTTTACCCCGATTTGGTCTGCAAATGCACCCGACACTACCAACCCAAGCGGCATGGCAAACGACATGATGCTGCCAAGAAGTCCGAAAACACGCCCTAAATACTCGGGTTGTATCTGTTCTTGAAATAGCGCGGTCTGTACTCCATTATAGAATGGGGCAGAAAAGCCCATCAACGTACAACATATCGCAAATATCATAAAACCATTGGTTGGTAGCAAGCCGGAAACAGTCAATGACACTCCCATAAGAAAGATAGAGCCGATGATATTTGCCATGCGCTTTTTGAAACCTCCCCATGCGCCCAATAGAAGTCCGCCCAACAACATACCAACTGCAAAAACAATTTCCACCACGGAAGCATGCAAGGTACTTCCCTCGAAATAATTCATACTCATCAGCGGAAATAGCGCATTGATTGGCATATAAATGAACATATTGATTGCTCCTATCCAAAGCAATGTGAAAAGAGCTTTATTTTGTCGTATTGCGTTATAGCCAATGCGCAGTTCGGTGAAAAAGTTTTCTTGCTGCAGCGCTTCAATCGGTTGTTTTGGGATGTGAACCATTGCAACAGTGATACAGGCAATTATTGCTCCGAATACGTCAAGGGCAACCGCAGAATTCAACCCCCATTTTGCATAGAGAAAAGCGGCAATTGCCGGACTTAGGATGAAACTTGCCGATTGGATGGACTGGGTGTAGCCGGCACATTTGACTAACTGTTCTTCAGGCACTAAAAGAGGTGTTACCGCACTTAACGCAGGGGAATGGAATGCAGTGCCAACGCTTCTAATGAAGAGGATGAGCATTACTATCCATACAGGTAGTTCCGCTGACAGGGAAATTACGGTAAGTACCAGTCCAGCACAAGCTATGATGACATCTGCACCAATCATGACCATTTTCCGGTTCCAGCGGTCAACAAGTACTCCGATTGCAGAACCTAAAACCGCTTGAGGTAGAAACCCAACCAAGGTCGCCATTGACAACACCATCGCAGACCCTGTTGTATTTGTCAGATGCCAGATGATGGCCATTTGAAGAACCCCACTTGTTATCAGGGACACAGCTTGCCCCGCCCATATTGTATAGAAATCTTGTTTCCAATTTCTGATTTTTTCCATTTGAATTTTTCCTTTTATCTTTTGAATGTTTCTTGATTTTATAGCACAAAAAATCTCTCGACAAGCCTGAAATAGCATGCCGGATTACAAAGACAATGACATTCAAATCGAATTAATTAGATTTGAATGTGGAAAAATTACCAAGGTTTATGATATGCAATATTAACGGTGTTTTTACCTGTTAATATTGTACAATTGTTCATAATCATATTGAAAACCACTATATATGTTGCGACTTATCTTAATTGGGATGGTATTATATGCACACCGAATCCGCTGCAAAGTTACAATAAATTATTCGATTTTTGCACTAACTAAAGTAAAGAATTTCAATGCTTCCTGAATTTTGCCTTTCCTTTTTTATCCAAATCTGCAAAAAATAACGGCATAAGCAAATAGGTATATATCGAAAGGCAAAAAATGGCGAATACTGTTTGTATTGGATACTATATCAAAGATTTGTCGTATCTTTGCACCTGAAAGAGTTATTTGATAGTAAAACACCGCAAAACGCTGAAAATCGCACGGTTTCCTAGTCGTTACCATTACTTTTCAGATACTCCGTTAAATGTTTATTCATCAAACGGTTAGACGAAACCGTTCAGAATTTAAAATAAAACACCCGAAATAAGGCAGATACCTAATTAAAAACAGTATCTTCGCGATAGATGGAAGTATAACCAAATAAATAGAGCAACTATGTCAGAAGTATCAGGTATCGAATTGGAGAAAGATGCGGCAGGGAACAACAGCTACGTTCGCATCGACTTAAAGAAATATGGGGATATGATCAATCCTATATTGCAACGATTGGGAGTAAACCTATCGGATAGTAACCTTGATGAATTTGAACGAGATTGGAACAAAGGATTGAGCATCGAGGAATTCAGACAATACGCAAAACAAGAACTAAGAAAACATTTCTATGAAAAAAACGCACAAAGAAAATAACACAAAAGTTATTATCCCTAAAGAAATAATCACTTATCTGATGGATTTAGCCGACACCTTATTTGAGAAAGATTATTATTCATACATTGAGTACGCAAACATACTTATCGATGATATCCTCGACTTCATCCACACTTTACCTCATGCGCCACATTATAACCTCTCCCATACAGCTGAAATGAGGTTCAACCGATACGGGAAAGATTTGCAATACGCCTTTTTCAAACGAAAAAGCAGTAAACATACCACATGGTATGTTTTTTTCAACCGGAAAGGTGATCGATATATTATACGTTATATCACCAATAATCATAAAGACGGCAAGTATATAAGAGCTCCTTTTACCGAGGAGGATTAACACTCCGTTTCAGCAGCCTAAACCCAATCCGGCAATACAAACACTTTCGCTTCTCGCAATATTCTCGTTTTAACTGGATGAGTGATTGCGTATCACCAGCGTTATGGACTTCGATACCGGATCGAGCGAAAGCGGTTACGATATGATTGCGTTCCGGCGGAATACTCTCCAAGAGGCGGGTCGCACGCAGGCAATACTCAGGAAGTTTATTTCGACCGCCGTAAGCGAATAGCAGAGGGACTACCGTATTTATTAACAGGATATTCAAGGCATTCTCCCCGATCATTTTATCTTTTTCCACCGAGGCGTATTGGAAATGATAATGATTCTTCCAATAATCCGAGGGTTGGATACGGAAATAATCCTTGATCTCTTTAGGAGAAGAAGCGGACAGGATCATCGAGAATAACGTATCGTACCGATGCCAGATAGCGGCCAGTTGCGCCAACTTCACATGCGGGAAGTTGGTCGGACGGATACGGAGGCTTTTGAACAAGGAGTCATCCAAAGGCTTGAGCCCGAACTTATGGCGGAGAAACTCATATTCCCGCCTCAGCAGACGGTAGTAATGGCAGGAGCCCTCTTCCGAGAGCATACCCGCTTGTCCGAAAAGCATCGCCTCTACTTGCGACTCGCTAGCCCTTTGCTTTTGGATATATCGCAGGGGGAGGCTTTTCGCCAACCACTCGAAAGCGTCGCTATTCACGCCAAAGCCGAAACTACGGGTTAATAGGATATAGAACACCTCGTTCCAATCCTCTTGATACTGATCCAACAGACGGTATATATCCTCTGTCTTTCGTTCCAGCCGCTCACCGAGCAAGGCATCCATCCATGAGGCCAGATGTACGGAGTCCACATCTTGAATCCGCTCGAGGCAGGGGACGGGCACCTCTCTTACCAATAACCAATCGATATTTTTCCGGACAGGTTCCGGAACGGATAATATCAATTGAGGAATAGGCTCACCGTTCATCCGGCAGATAGATGCGTCATTCACACCCGTTACATGCAAGATAACGGAGTCATATGCCTTATCTGAATCATGATGATGCAGCAACCAATCGGAAGCTTTTTCGTGGATCTCCACGCTTCCCGCCCATACCGTGCCGTCGATTTTTACCTTGGCGTTGAAGAAGTCGGGACCGGCGTCGGTGTTTTGTATTCCGGGATCGATAACAGTGATAGGAAGCCCCTCGGTGGTAGTCAATGGAGTACTCGCGTAGAGTTTGTATTTCCAAACATAGTGTAATAAACGTTCCATATTCTTTCAGAGTTAAGATTTTGGATTCAAATGTAATTCATTTTCTGTATATTTGCGACATTAATTGAATTAAAGTATGAAAATTGCACTTATAGGTTACGGGAAAATGGGCAAAACGATCGAGCAGATCGCCATCCAGAGAGGACATCAAATTGTTTCCATCATAGATATCAATAACGCTAAGGATATATATTCGGAAGCGTTCAAGAGCGCCGACGCGGCGATTGAGTTTACTACCCCGGCTACCGCTTTCAATAACTATATGAAATGTTTCGAGGTAGGCGTGCCGGTCGTATCGGGTACTACCGGATGGCTGGACCGTATCGGCGAGATCAAGGAGAAATGCGAGAAAGAGGGCAAAACCTTCTTCTACGCCTCCAACTTCAGCATCGGCGTAAATATCTTCTTCGCCATGAATAAGTATCTGGCGAAAATCATGAACAACTTCCCCTCCTACGACGTTAAGATGACGGAAGTTCACCATATCCACAAGCTGGACGCACCCAGTGGAACAGCTATCACGTTGGCCGAAGGAATCTTGGAAAACATCGATCGTAAAGACCGCTGGACCTTAGAGAACGCCGAGAATGCGACCGACCTGCCGATCCACGCCATCCGTGAGGGTGAGGTTCCGGGTATCCACGAGATCACGTATGAGTCGGACGTAGATACGATCAGTATCAAGCATGATGCCAAGAGCCGTGCCGGATTTGCGCTAGGCGCCGTAATAGCGGCAGAGTTTACCGCCGGAAAGAAAGGTTTCCTAGGCATGAATGACTTATTCAAATTCTAAACGTATTAGCTAAAAGATGAAGAAGTTCACGAAAAAACAATGGATCAAGTTTAGTATAGCGGCCGTATTATACACGTTGTTCGCTATCTGGATGCAAAACGTATGGTTACTGCTGGGATTAATCGTCCTAGTCGATATATTCTTGACGCACTACATCCCCTGGGGAGCTTGGAAACGGTCTAAGAACCCGACGGTACGCAACGTATTGGAATGGGTGGACGATATCGTATTCGCGCTGGTAGCCGTTTATTTCATCAATTTGTTCGTCTTCCAGAACTATCAGATACCGAGTTCTTCCCTAGAGAAATCCTTGCTGGTAGGAGATTACCTGTTCGTCAGCAAATTAAGTTACGGCCCTCGCGTACCGAACACTCCGATCTCCTTCCCGTTGGTACAAAATACGTTGCCTATCTTAAACTGCAAATCGTATCTGGATTGGCCGGAATGGGGCTACAAACGGGTGAAAGGTTTGGGCCACGTGAAACGTAATGATATCGTAGTGTTCAACTTCCCCGCAGGCGACACGATCGCCGTGAAAGTGCAAAACCCGGATTACTACTCCTTGGTCGAGGAGTACGGACGGGAACGTATCTTATTGGATAAGGCCACGTTCGGCGAGGTTATGTACCGCCCGGTCGACAAACGGGAGAATTACGTGAAGCGTTGTATCGGTATGCCGGGTGATACGCTCCAACTCATAGACAACCAAGTGTACATAGACGGTAAACCCGCCGAGAACCCGAAAGATATGCAGTTCAACTACTTCATCGAAACAGACGGCTCCCCGATCACAGAGGAGCAATTCCGTTTGATGGACGTAAGCAAGGATGACCGTATGCTGGCCTCCAGCGGCGGTTATTACCAGAACCTATTGTCATACCTAGGCTTTACGCCTAACGCGAACGGACAGTACAACCCGGTATATCGCCTGCCACTCACGAAAAAGGCCTTGGCGATAGCGGAGAAGTTACCTACCGTGAAGAAGGTTATCATCGAGCCGGAGACGTTGGGCGGCCCTACCTATCCGGTCGGATACAATACCGGCTGGACCCGTGATAACTTCGGGCCGCTTTGGATCCCGAAGAAAGGGGCTACCATCC
>OKMM01000165.1_pt1 | contig 24357 bp, 20 predicted proteins | sample 1612131 | NCBI WGS metagenome assembly OKMM01 (sample SAMN04436778, study PRJEB24849) | human gut metagenome | biome: human gut; feature: NICU; material: stool | host: Homo sapiens | place: USA: Saint Louis, MO | collected 2011-05-04 | reverse complement strand
TTATTTCGTGATCCAATTCGATAAGCCATTCACGTTCTCCTCTACGGTTAAGAACGGGGCGATCCAGTTGGATGAGTCGGAGGTGAAGACAAACCATGCCGGCGCTATCATCGGTTTTGAGACAAAGGCCGGCGAGGTGGTGCATGCCAATGTGGCTTCTTCTTTCATCAGCACTGAGCAGGCCGAGTTAAACTTGCGTGAGGTGGGAGATACTGGTTTCGATCAGCTAGTGACCAAAGGGAAGGAAATCTGGAACCGGGAATTAGGTAAGATCGAGGTAGAGGATACGAACATCGATAACTTGCGTACTTTCTATTCTTGCTTGTATCGTTCCTTGCTTTTCCCTCGTAGCTTCTATGAGATCGATGCCAAAGGGCAAGTCATGCATTATAGCCCTTATAACGGTGAGGTCTTGCCGGGCTATATGTTTACCGATACCGGTTTCTGGGATACGTTCCGTTGTCTTTTCCCCTTCTTGAACCTGATGTATCCGGAGATGAACCAAAAGATGCAGGAAGGTTTGGTGAACGCTTATAAAGAGAGCGGTTTCTTGCCGGAATGGGCAAGTCCGGGCCACCGGGATTGCATGGTCGGCAATAACTCCGCTTCCGTGGTAGCCGACGCTTATATCAAAGGCTTGAGAGGATACGATATCGAGACGCTTTGGGAAGCTTTGAAGCATGACGCGAATAGCCAACTGCCGAGAACGGCTTCCGGTCGTGTCGCTTACGAGGAGTATAATAAACTGGGTTATGTACCGAATAATATCGGTATCGGACAAAACGTAGCTCGTACCTTGGAATATGCTTATAATGACTGGACAATTTATGCGTTAGGAAAGAAACTAGGCAAGCCGGCAAGCGAGATCGATATCTTCAAGCAACGGGCTAACAACTATAAGAATGTGTACGACCCAAAATATAAGTTGATGGTCGGACGCTCTGATAAGGGCGAGTTCAACCCTTCTTTTAAAGGTACGGACTGGAGCCGTGATTTCTGCGAGGGTAATAGCTGGCATTGGAGTTTCTGTGTTTTCCACGACCCGCAAGGTCTTATCGACTTAATGGGAGGAAAGAAGGAATTCAACCACATGATGGATTCCGTCTTCAAGATGCCTAGTCGTTTGGGTATGGATAGCCGCGGTATGATCCATGAGATGCGTGAGATGCAAGTAATGAATATGGGACAATACGCCCACGGAAACCAACCCATCCAGCATATGGTATATCTATACAACTATTCCGGCGAGCCTTGGAAAGCCCAATACTGGGTGCGCGAGATCATGCACAAACTTTATACCGCTGAGGCGGATGGCTATTGCGGCGATGAGGATAACGGACAGACTTCCGTATGGTATGTGTTCTCTGCCTTAGGCTTCTATACCGTATGTCCGGGCACCGACCAATATGTATTAGGTACTCCTCTGTTCAAATCCGTAAAACTCCATCTGGATAACGGAAAGCAGGTGTTGATCCAAGCGGACAAGGCTGATCGGGAGAACCGTTACATCAAGGGTATGAAAGTAAACGGCAAGACATACACCCGCAATTTCTTGACACATGAGCAGTTGCTAGGTGGCGCAAAAATTCAATACCAAATGAGCGATACCCCTAATAAACAGCGAGGTACGCAGGATAGTGATCGCCCCTATTCATTCTCTTTGGAATAAGAAAACCATGATGCCCATTGTAAGCCTGTTACAATAGGCATTCTAAGCACCTTACGATGCCCATTGTGAAGACCTTACGATGGGCATTGTTATTTTATGTGAATTCCGGTTTGAAATAATGATGGAGAGAGTTGCGTTTTACCTTAGGGTTGTTACCTTTGCGATGACTAATCAGTTTTTCTATCCTCTTTGTTTATCCTTTTAATTTAGATGTATGGCAAACTCAAAAGAGATGACGAGGGGTGCTGTATTCCCTCTTCTATTCAGTTTCACGATGCCATTGTTATTAGGGAATCTGCTTCAGCAGACTTATTCTTTGATCGATGCCGCTATCGTAGGTAAATTTCTAGGTATAAATTCGCTGGCTGCCGTAGGAGCCAGTACCTCGGTGATTTTCTTGATTCTGGGATTCTGTAACGGATGTTGCGCCGGTTTTGGCATCCCGGTAGCTCAAAAGTTCGGGGCGAGGGATTATGCGACGATGCGCCGTTACGTGGCGGTGGGGTTGCAATTGGCTACGGTGATGTCCGTGGTGATCGCCGCTGTCTCCGGTTTCTATTGCCGGGATATCTTGCGGGGGATGCAGACACCCGGGAATATCTTCGATGGGGCCTATGATTATTTGTTTGTTACTTTTATCGGTATTCCTTGTACATTCTTCTATAATTTGTTGGCAAGTATCATGCGGGCTTTGGGAGATAGCAAGACTCCATTCTGGTTCTTGCTGTTCTCTACGGTCTTGAATGTTTTCTTGGATTTATTCTGCATCTTGGTGCTAGGATGGGGCGTGATGGGAGCGGCTATCGCTACGGTTTTCTCGCAAGGGCTTTCCGCCATTCTATGTTATTTATATATGCTTCGGAAATTTCCGATCTTACGGGCTACTTCTTCCGAGGATCGAAGGTTTCATGCCGGGCTGGCCCGTACCTTATTGGCGATGGGGGTTCCGATGGGATTGCAATTTTCTATTACCGCTATTGGCAGTATCATGTTGCAGAGCGCCAATAACGCCTTGGGCACGGCCTGTGTCGCTGCCTTTACTTCCGCCGCCCGTATCAAGATGTTCTTCATTTGCGCTTTTGAGAGTTTGGGTATCGCCATGGCTACGTATTGCGGACAGAATTATGGGGCGGGAAAGCCAGAGCGTATTTTGCAGGGAATTAAAGTGAGTTCGTTGATGATGCTTACGTATGCCGCCGCTACATGGATGATCTTGATGCTGGGGTCTCGTTGGCTGGCCTTGTTGTTTGTGGCTCCATCTGAGGTCGAGATACTGGACTATACGGAGCAGTTTTTGCATATTTCTTGCTGGTTCTTCCCGGCTGTCGGGCTACTGTGTATCTTGCGTTACGCGATACAAGGGGTAGGTTTTAGCAACCTTGCGATGCTCTCGGGTGTTTCAGAGATGATCGCACGTGTCTTGGTGAGCTTGTATGCGGTTCCCGCTTTTGGGTTCTTGGGCGTTTGCTTCGGTGATCCGTTGGCTTGGGTTGCCGCTGACTTATTCTTGATACCTGCGTTTTTGTATGTTTATAAAAAGATAAAGAAAAGATTAGATGATGAGAAAGTATCGGTGTCCGCAGTGTGATATCCCTTCTATGTATGTAAAGAATGCGGCAGGGGAACGTCTTTTAGTGTATGTTCACGAGAATGGGGAGGTCGTTCCCAAAGATCCCACTACGGATCTGTCCGGATTTGACTTGACAGAGGTATTTTGCCTAGGATGCTCATGGCATGGAGCGCCTAGGAAATGCCGGTGATTTTAATGGGTGGCAAGTTCTTATAAGTCTTCTTTGGGTAATTCTCTGATCACTCTACATGGGTTACCGACGGCCACGCTATAGGTGGGAATGGATTTTGTCACTACACTGCCTGCCCCGATCACGCTGTTCCTCCCGATCGTGATGCCGGGTAAGACGATCGTTCCACCACCAATCCAAACATTGTCTTCAATGGTGATGGGGAGGGCTTTTGTCCTGAAAAATAAATCCCCCGATCGTTCGTCCCAATCATTCACGAAGCGTTCGTTCGCATTTATCGGGTGCGTAGCCGTATATAATTGTACGTTGGGGGCGATGAGGACGTTATTTCCTATTTTGATAATATTATCGTCTAAAAACGTACAGTTCATATTGATAATGACCTTGTCACCAATAAAGATGTGCTTCCCGCATTCGCAATGGAAATTTATATCAATGCTGGAATACTTGCCAATGCTTCCTAGCATTTGGCGTAAGAGGGCATCTCTTGTAGCGCTGTCGGTTATATTGGTTGCGTTCAAACGAGCGAGTAGGTTTTTCGTCTGGACGATCATTTGCAGGACTTCTTGATCCAGATGGTTGCAATACTCGCCCGCCAAGAACTTTTGATAATTTGTTTCCATAATGATTACAGGGATTTGATACGGTTATTTACATATGTTGAAGTTGTATATAGAAGACGATGAAAAAGGCGATAGTCGCAATCAGGGCGATAGAAGAATATAGACGGAAAGGCTTATCTTGTTTATAGACTCCATAGGCTAGTCCTATCAAGGCGCACAGTAGTATACCAGTAGGGATGCCGAAGAAGCCTAAAATAATGACGCTAATAAGCATTACCCATCCCATGGCTATTAATATTTTACTTCTGATAGTTCTCATCTTTAGTATCTGTTTAGTTATTGGATATAATAGACAATTTTAGTGTTGAGAAAATGGAATCTTGGCACGTATCTCTATCCTCTCGAAAGTGATAGGATGCGTGAATGCTAGATATTCAGCGTGCAGATAGAGCCGTTCCGCCTTTCGTCCGTAAAGCTCGTCGCCAAGGATGGGGCAATGAAGACCTAGGGGATGGGCGGCGTGTACCCGTAGCTGGTGGGTACGTCCGGTTTGGGGATAAAAGGCGATAAGGGTTTTTCCGGAAGTCCGTTCCAATACCCGGTAGCGTGTAAAGGCAGGTTTCCCGAATTCTTCGCTTACGATTTGCCGGGGTCTGTCCAAAGGATCGGGACATAGCGGGAGACGGATCTCGCCCTCATCTTGGGGAACTTCGCCCTCTAATAAGGCGATATACCTTTTCTGGATGGTTCGGTTCTTGAATTGGGCTTGCAGGTTCTGATGCGCTTCTTTGGTCTTGGCGGCGAGTAGCAAGCCGGATGTCGCCATATCCAAGCGATGTACGATAATTGGGCCGGTGGCTTCCGGATAAAGGATCGATAGCCTTTGATAGACGGAGTCCACATCTCCCTTGCCGGGAACGGAGAGCATACCTTCCGGTTTATTGATGACCAACAAATAGTCGTCCTCATAAAGGATATCCAGCTTCGTCTCCCGGTGAGAGTCCGCCAATAACGGATTTTCATCTACCCGCAATCCCTGTAGCATATGATGGAGGATCGGCTCGCATTTTCCTTTGCAAGCCGGATAATAATATCCATGGTGCCGGATCTCCGTCTTGGGAGAATCGCCCCACCAGAATTCAGCCATGGCGATCGGTTCCAACTGATGCTGGTAGGCGTATTGCAAGAGTTTAGGGGCGGCGCACTCACCCGCTCCGGCAGGCGGCGCACCTTGGTAGGTAGGGGCGAACAGTTCGCATAAGTCCTTCACCTCGCCCCGGGCGTTCAGGATTCGGAATTGTTCGAACAACTTGCGTTGCAAGGCCGCCGACCGTCGCTTGCGTTCTTGCTTCAGTTGCTCGATCTCCTGCTCAAGCCGATCCACCTTGGCTTGATCCTCCTCCAGTATAGACCGCAATGATTTCTTGGTTAGCTTGTGAGCGGCTTTCATGTGTTGGCTCTCTTTAATAAGAAGTGTGGTCTCTTCTTCCGTGAGAGGGAACTGCCGAAGTCGGTCGCGCTCCTCTTTCCTCTTTTTCATCAAGTCTTTTGCGGCCTGTAATACGAAATCGCAGTATTCGATCGTGCTTTGTAACCTCGACCGTGCGTCTTCGAGAGCTGGAGAGGCTTGCAGGGTTCGGATACGGGCATTGATCTCATTGATCCGCTCCTCCTCTTGCCGGAAGAAACCATCCGGTTGTAATAGGTCATAGATCGGGGGGACGAAGAAAGGATGTACATTCTTCCCCGCTAGGTTACCGGAGAACGCGGCCAGATAGCCGACCTCTCCGGCGGGAGTACGAACCACCAATACGCCGAACATTTTTCCGGTTTGTAACTCTTCCCGCCATTCGGTTCGTTCTTTCAGGTATGCCTGCGTCTCCTCAGCCGCTATTACGCATAGAGGATGCGGTGTATAGTGAAAAGGATACGTGAATCGTTCCGGTAAGGGGATCGATTGTATCGGTTGGGCAAACGTGTGAAACTTAGATTCCATCATTCATTTTTTAATAGACAATAAGCATAAACGGCCGGTGCCGTAGGATCTCCCTCTTGATACAATCCCGGACGGGAGATACGATCCCATTGGATCAACGACCGGGTCTCTTTCGCGGAGAGAGCTTCGCCGACGATCTCGTTCCATGCTTGTCCGTCCTTACTCCAGTAGAACGTGCTATGCGTACCGTTGGTCACTTTCATCCGTAGATATAAAGGCGAGGCGGGAAGAGGAAGATCGGCCAATTGATGTTCTTTCCCCTCTAGGATATATTTCAATATCAAACGGTCTCCAGCGCATCCGCAGGTGATTAGGTTATTTGCGTCTCCGTACATCGTGATTCCTTTCCAACTGTCATTCCGGTTTACGATCGCTGTTTCTAACGTGTAATCCGGGGAGGTTGGGCGTAAACAAAGTGCCGCTCCGGTCTTTACGCCGGGTTTCGGTGTTCCGGATAGAGATAGTTTACCGTTCTTGATCTCGGTCTTGACATCCGTGTAAGGATAGTTCCAACTCCATTCGGGACGCAAGGTAGCACCGGTGAAATCATCCGAGAAATCGAATACCGGCACTTGTGCGGACTCGGCAAATGGCATGGGTTGCGTGCGGCTCGCATATTCCCCGGTTACGAAGTGAGGCCAATGATCCTCGCCCATTCTCACCTCTTGCAGATAAGGTTGGCGACCTTGGTAGAAGCCGCTTCCCGGCTGGTAAGCGTGGCATAGGTAATACATGCGTCCGTCCGGTGTTGTCGTAATCGTTCCGTGACCGATGGAGAGAACCTCCTTGCTTCCGTGCAAGATCGGGTTTCCTTGGTATTTCTCGTAAGGACCTTCCAGCTTTTTCGAGCGAGCCACGGATACGGCGTAATCGCTCTGCGGGCCGCAACAGCCTCTCACGGAGTAGATGATATAGTAATATCCGTCTTTCTTGAACCAATGCTGACCTTCCATACCTTGACGCTCATCGTCACGCAGCAGGCTGAAAGGCTTTCCGTCTAGGCGAAGCCCATCGTCCGTCAACTTACAGGCCAATAACTCTATGGGTTGGTTATCCAATCCATAAGCCTTCCAACTGATGTAAAGTTTGCCTTTGTCCTCCAAGATAAATGCGTCTATCGCTTCCTTCCCAAACTCTACCACCGGGCCGTAATCCTTGAACTTGCCCGTAGGTGAATCCGCCACGGCGACACCGATGCACGAGATGTTATCCGATTGCTTCCGGGCCGTATAATAGACATATACCTTCCCTTTATGCTGATACCATTCCGGAGCCCAGAATGAGGATTTAGTCCATTCCGGCTTCTCGTCGAATACATGTCCGGTTTGCTGCCAGTTCACCAAATCGGTAGAGGTGAAAACCGGATAATAGGGGGCCCATTCCGAGGAGGTGCCGGTGATATAGTAAGTCTGATCGATCCGAATAATGGAAGGATCGGCTACGTCACCGTGGATCACGGGATTGGTAAAATAGGATTCTTGTTGCGCTAGTCCTGTGGCCAAGGAGGCGGCACAGAAGAATAGTGTGAAAATCTTTCTCATGTTTTATCGTATTTTTTTTAAGATGTTCTTACGTACGGTTCGCAAAGAGATTTGTAGTAAATCGGGTTCCGCCAGATCGAGTAGTGTCTTATATTCCTGTAATAGCTCTGGAATGGGACGGCATAACTCATATCCCAGTTTCATGCAAAGCGTTTGCACACCGGGTAATTCCTTCGCTGAAAGCATCCGGTCCAGGCAGAAGTTCAGGAAATCTACCCGTGGGGGATTCGTCTGGGGTTGTCGTACAAGCAAGTTCAAGAGAATGCGTCGCTTTCCGGAGTGCTCACAGTTAAGCACCTCATTTATCAGCTCATCCTGTTTATCATATAGCCATTCGTTTTCCTTGGTCGAGAAATGGCTACAGACCCATAACGCTTGATAACTAACGGCATCATCCGGATCGAATATCAGATCGTATAGCTCTGCTTTCCGTTCTTGGTTCCCTTGTACATAAAATAATATCTCATGGATATCCTCTATATGACAGCGGCTTGATAGTCTCTCTTTTAGGTCCATTCTCAATCTTTGTTGTTGTCTCTTTATCTTTTCTGCCGTAAAGTTATAGTCTTTTTAGCAAAGTTTCCTTAGTTCGCTTACTTTTGTGCCCCATTGATAAAAGAATGGATAGATATGCGATATATGAATTTATTAAATGATTTAACAATTGATTGTAAAAATAACGGAGGGTGTTACCGAGTAAAGGATCAGTTGAAGAAGGTTAAGTATTTATTAAAATAGTATCTTTGCTCCACAAGAAACAGTCTTGGGGCGAATGGTGACGGTTGGCTTGCGTTGTGATTTGTTTTTAAATTAGTATCTTTGATCCATTGGAAACAGCCACACGCTGGCCGTTCACATAACCCGTGTCGTTGTGGTTTGCTTTCAAATTAGTATCTTTGATCCATTGGAAACAGCGATTAAGACCGATCCTAAGCTCGTTAGCGGTTGTGATTTGCTTTCAAATTTCTATCTTTGATCCATTGGAAACAGCTTCGATGATTTGATTATTACCATACACGAGGTTGTGATTTGCTTTCAAATTAGTATCTTTGATCCATTGGAAACAGCATCCGTCTTTTGTCATGTTGGATGAAGCCCGTTGTGATTTGCTTTCAAATTAGTATCTTTGATCCATTGGAAACAGCCATCCACGTGTATTAACTTTATGATATCCTGTTGTGATTTGCTTTCAAATTAGTATCTTTGATCCATTGGAAACAGCCTTATAACAAGTCTGATTTTCAAGATACAGTTGTGATTTGCTTTCAAATTAGTATCTTTGATCCATTGGAAACAGCTTAATCTGTATTATATGCTGTATATCAACTAGATGATAGAATGGTTAGAAAATAAAAAAGAAAAGTTTCCAATGTAATAAATCCCGTTTTATGACGGGATTTATTATTTCTAGAAAAGCTCTAATTGTTGGCCGGGTGTATTAGGAGGTTGTACTTTTTTCCCATAGAACAACTCAATATTCCCAAATTGTTTGTCTGTAATGCACATTATTCCTATTTGCCCGTGTTCTGGTAAAAATGATTTTACTCGTTTTATGTGTACTTCTGCATTTTCTTGGCTGGCGCAATGTCGCACATAAATAGAGAACTGAAACATGGTAAAGCCATCACGCTGCAGATTCTTACGGAAATCACTATAAGCTTTCTTTTCTTTTTTTGTTTCCGTAGGTAAGTCAAATAATACCAACACCCACATAATACGATATTCGCTAAATCGATCCATGATTATTACCGTTCTGGATACACGATTCTTCGTTGCTCTCCACTGAAACATTTGTAAAGAGAGGCTGTTGTTTGAGCGACAGCGATCATTAACGGACTTCGTTTACCTCCAATCTTAACTTCTAATGTAGGAATAGAAAGAAGTGATGCTTTCCATTCTCTTGTTAATATTTCGGGTGATATACCCTTTGTTCTTATTAAACCAAATACAAGCTCATCAACATAAGGTCTATAAGGTTCCATGATGTCATCAGCTAAACAATAAGCATTATATCGGTTATGGTGATGAATACCCAATGTGGGTAACATACCACTTGTGACTAGTCCACGTGCAACAATAGCACGAAGGATAGCATAACCATAATTTAATAAATTATTAGGAGGTATACCTTCCCGATCTCTTGTAAAACCTTCTATGTGTCCGAACAGATACTTCCAATAATAAGCAGCTGCACGTCCTTCCAAATTGTCAGGATCTCCACTACGTACATCATTGGCCCATATCCGCATACATTTTATTTCTTCGTTTTTACAAGAGCATAATACTGATGCTTGATTGTTGATTTTCGCTTGAATAGTCTGTTGCCAAAGTTGTTTCTTTAAAGGTAAGGAAGCGTCTAATTGATCTCGAAAGCGCTCATTTTGTGTCGTGTTTCCATAAAGCGGAAGCATGAGGCCTACTGGCATACTTCGTCCATCACATGTAATAACTGCGCAATTATTCTCTAGTAATGCTTCCAATACACCCTGGGTAATAGTAATTTGTTTGTTGTCAAGAACTATCACTGCAATATCTTCAATTGGTTTAGTAATTTCTGATTGTCGTTTGAAGCTTTCGGGCACAGTATCATTCTTTACTATCTCCGGTAACTTAATAACTAATTGCTGGTTACGAAGTGACAGGTAAGCTGGATTACCAAAATAAAATGTTTTCTTAATCATAGGATAAAATCTAATTAGTTAGTATACATAAACCTACTTGAATTATATTTCCTAATCTATCAACTTTAATGGGAAAACATATTTCTTTAACCATTTCACCTGTTATAGCTTTTTGATTTTTAGATTGAGGACTACCAATACCATATTCATTCTGAATGCAATTTTCACCATTACAATAGATTTCTGCAGTAGCTTTAGGTAAAGCAAAAATCAAATTGGCTGTTGAAGCTGGGATGAAATTAGCGGTAATGCCACTTGAGTCAACCATTTTGTATATTCGATCCCTATCTATCGGCATTACGACTTCCCCCTTATTAATCTCCTCCTGTGTCGGTACATATACCAGATCATTAGGAGAGAGTATATATTTAGGTAGATTACCATTCTCATCTTCAGGAGCCGAGGAAAGTCCCTGCTTTTGGCGTTCGATCACTACATTTAAGGGAATCGTGCTATAACTTCTTTTACGGATTACTTTTTTCGTATCCTTATCAATCTCTTCTGTTTCATAGATAGCAAAGAACAGGTTGGTTCCTTTTGCTGCCTCTACAAATTTAGTTCGCTTATTCCCTTTTTGTCCTACAGTAAACTTTTCAGCTTTTTCGTAGACACGCACTTTATAAATGGGCTGATGCTTTTTTCCTTTATTCAATATAAGAATATTACGGTTCATTTCATCAATACCATCTGGAGAGAATGCCAATGTGGGATCATTGTCTTTAGTTTCCAAATGTCGAAGCATAATTTGTTGGATACCTGTATCTGTAATGCTTTCCTTTATCTTCTTTTTGTCGAAACTAGTATCTATAGGCTTCCGCACCGCAAAATAGCGGTCTTTCGTCTCTTTTGTAAAGTAATAGACTTTGATTTTTGGTGGATTAATATCTTGCCAAGTATCTTTATTTTCCTCGAAATAGTTCTTTATTCTTTTAGTGTCATAGCCTAACTCGAGCATAGCGAGTATTTTCTTCTTCAAGTCCATTTCTACTATTGCCTGTGGTTTCTTTAAGGCCTCATTAAATGATACGGTTTTTATCATACGCAAATTTACTTCTCCGTGAACCGTTTCCTTATGCATTGATTTACGGATAGCCCAACTATCCCCTTTTGATTGGTTGGAGACTATCTTCTTTCCATTTTCATAATGCTGATAGTGGTTTGTTGTCTTGTTGATCACACGCAAATTTTGCTTAAAGCTAACCGTTATTTTCTGCAAAGCTGTCAATGTATCTTGAGTGAATGTTTCCCAAGGCTTGTCAATAACCCATTTGTAATTACCGTTATTATCAGTCTTGTCCTTGTGACATAATAGGGTTTGCAAATCTCGCCGTGTTATCTTTGTGTTTTTACTAGCCGACACATTATTGAGATAGTTCACGATGTTACGATTTGCGCATGCAATGATAATGGCATCCATCGCATGATGGCGGTGATCAATACGTTTTTTATTGAATCCCTTTTGTAACTCTAAGGGCATGGAGGGGATCATTGTATTATTGGTATTGATAGAAGTGAAACGGGTACTTTCAGTCAGTTCATTCAACCGAATGAAACGAGGAAGTACAATCTTATTCCAAACATCGTTGATGCCCCAATCCTTTTTTAATCGATCGGTAATACCTCCTGTACAAGGAATGACATTCTTGGAGATAGCCTCTTGCTCGTTTTCTTCACGCACTATATTAGAAAGCAGAGATTTTACTACTTTACTAATATAGCGGCTGTCGTTGAGTTGCCGTTCTATAAATTGATCTGGAATATCTTCCATGAGTAACTTTTTCATTTTACTTCTGTTATGTGAATAAGATTCATGCACAAGTTTTTCATAGGCTTCCACGGAAAGTACCTCAACAGGCTTGTCAAAAGCTAATTCCACCTTTTCTCCATGATGGTTTTTAATAAACTCATAGCCGAGGCTCCTATCCTTCAATTTATTTATCTCAGATTCACAGATCACCTTGTTGCTAAGTGAATCATCGAAATAACGTGATTGAGGAATAATATGTTCTATTTCATAAGCAGGAGTGAATAATTTACTTAATGGTATCATTTCGCCTGTATAAGGTGAACGATATTTTTGCTCCAACCATAGTTTGTAACGTAGTATTTCCGAGCGTGTTGGACGTTTTAGAGTATCTGTTTGGTTGAATTTTCCTAATATAATTCCTATATCTTCCGGTAATTCTAATATACTATTTAGTACGCCTTCTTCATAAATACGCAATAAATCCTGCTGGCTGGGGGAATATGGACGTACATTCTCTATTCCAAATTCCGGATTCAAAAATTCAGTCAATAGTGCTTTTATGCGTAAATTGGTATTCTCGTTCTTTATCATTTGTTGTGACATCCGGGCACGCTTGTCCGCCGGATTTTTCATTTCCCGTCCTAATTCAATATGTATCTCATCGATATGGCCTACTTGTTGCCAAATATCTCGTACGGTACGCAAGGTTTCCGTTATCACTTGCTCCACGATTGGGTTGCGTAACGAATGTTGTTTAAACGATTTTAAATAGAGATCTATATCCTTGGGAGTCTTCCATTTAACTATATCCTTGACTTCGGAGTGACGATCGTAAACTAGATAACAAGCTAACCATAAAGGCAAAGCTCGAAAATGGGTAATATCAGTTAGGTTAATAGCTTTTTGTCTAACTCTCTCACGAATGTTCTCGTCATACTCTCCATCTATAATTTTATTAATTCGTATTCTTGTCCCATTATCTATGTTTTCGATACTCCAATATTTACCCATTCGCATCAATGGAAGCAATTTCTTTATCGCCTTAGCCGAGTAAGAGCCATATTCCTTCTTGAAAGGAGGGAAATTCTTGAATTGTTCAATAAACTCTTCGCTTAGGTTATTCTTATTGGCAAAAGAGTGTAAGGCTTTTTCTATTTCTTGTTTATCTTCTATGGAATATAATATATGCCATAATGTCTCTTCCTTTTCCTTAGAAAGAAAAGCTTTTGGGATATGCGCTTTTCCTAAACGAGCTATTATTTGTGCATGGGTTTCATTACAGGGATAAGGTTTATCTTCCACATAATTCCAACGATAGTTTGAAGTTGTTTTCTTAAAGCCGAATGGCGGGTATTTAAAAAAGGCTTTTTGATCGATTTCTTTCTTTTCATTCAGCCACTCAAATAAAGTGACATAATCAGCCTCGGTAGGGAGTAATTCTTGTGTTACGTCAACATCCGTTTCCTTCCTGTAGATACGTAGGTTTACAATAAATTGCCAAAGGCGAAATTCTTGATAGAGAGGATGAGACTTGGCTATACATTTAATGGATGCATGTTTGATTTCTCCACTCTCTTTATCAATATACCTATTTTCCTCATAGGGACAATTGTCGATCAATGATTTCTTGCTCTTCAGTGGACGTTGATAGAAAATGATATCTTCTATAAATAAATGACAGAAATCTCGTGTGGAAATACTATTCCTACGTGGTTCGTTATTGGGATAAAGCTCATTAAGGCAAGCAATATATAACTGTTTATCTCGTAATTCCTCATGAAATTCACTTTGGGTCTTTAGTATTTGATAGAGTTCGTTTTTATAGTATTTACGTTCGATAGTACGTACTAGCTTCCCACGTATTTTCTGGTCTGGTTTTTGCAGAAGTGTATCATAAATATAAGCGCCGACAGTCATCTTGATCTTGTCGATATCTGCTTCCGTCTTCTTTTTAATTAATGTCCAATCATCATCTTTTGGCGCACGGAAAGAACGCTTTATATTTCCTTCCTTATCTTTCTTAGGACTACCATCAGCCTCTAGATCAGTGGTGACTATAAATTCTTTAGTTTTACCTTCCCAATCCAATGGTATATTACTTGTGCGCCGGTAAATCATCCCATTCTCCAAATGTACGTTATACCAGGTGTCCTTGCCTTTTCTCTCTCCCGAGTCTTCGACTTTTTCTACTTTCAATGAATAATATTCTACTAGTTTATTTGGAGTTTCCTCCTCTTCACCTCGAAGTTGATAGTATCCTCGTTTCTGATTAAAGTTCAAAAGAATCCAAGCGAGTTCCTCTTTTGATATTTTTTGTGTTAATGCTTTCTTTCTAAGGTAATAGATCGTCCAATCGTAGGGTACTTTTTTGTTGTTTGCGATAAGTATGGGATGATGTTCGGTAAAATTGGCCAACATCTCTTTAAAAGACTCCTGAAAGATAAATTTGTAAGAACCTGTATCGTCTTTTACCCAAGGTAATTTACATTCTATGTCATTTAAGAATTTGCCATAGCGATTGAGAGAATCGGAATAATGCTTTGGTAAAAAGCCGAGTAAATCGAGAATTCTATGCAGGCGCTCACGTCTTAATAGATGGCGTTCACGCAATCTACGTATACCACGATAGCTTGTTCGATCCGCAGTTTGTGAGATAGAATTTCCCTTATCGAAATTTCCTAAAATGGCTGCGTCCATAGGTATAATACGACTGCCACAAGCTTCTATACCATATAAGTGTTCTTTATTATATTCATCTATATAAGCATTGATTAATGCCCATCCTATACTATTTGTACCTAAATCTAATCCTACTATTTTTTTCATGACTAGTATTGTGTTAACGATTTTTTCAAAGATAAAATAAATTATCAAGAAATACTTGCTTTATAAATATATTCTTTATTTCTTTGCTATACTAATTTGAAGCAAATCACAATAAGGACTATTCCGTTGTGAAAACATTTAGGTTCTAGCCCATCGTCCTTTATCGGTGGGCTTTTTTTATGTGTAACTAGTCCTGTTTTTTGATAAGAATGCCTTCGTTAGGCTACGCATATAGTCATGATAGGCTACACGATTACCTTAAATTTTTAAGGAAGTGTAGCTTGAAGATGAAGTATCGGGAATGGCTTGTTGGAGGAATCTGTCTCGTCTCTTCCTATCACTTGGAATCCCAGATGCTGATAGAAATGAAGTGCGGTTGTGTTTTGCTCATTTACGTCGACTTTTCGGATGGGTGTCTCTTGCAAGGCGAATTGGATAAGTCGTTTACCTAATCCTTTGCCTTGCTCTTCCGGATGTACGAAAAGCATCTCGATAAGCTCATCGCTTAAGCCCATGAAGGCGGCGATCTTTCCTCGCTCATTTCGGATGATATAAAGTTCTACCAATGGGAAATATCCGGGAACAAGTTCTTTATAAAATAAGATATCCTCTTCTTTTAGGAAATGATGGGTACTACGTACGGACGCTTCCCAAAGCAGAAGAAGCTCATTGAAGTCCTCAAAAGAGGGACGGGTTATCGCTCTCTTCATCGGGGTGTACTTCATCCCATGTGTAGTTTGTTCTTCGCAGATTGGTTCGAACCCGAATTTCCGGTAGATTGGGATTGCATAGGAAGAGGAGTTGACTGTCATTTCCGAGACTGGCTTATCTTGGATAGCGGCCTCGAATAATCGTTTGCCGATACCTTTTCCATGATACATAGGCGTGATGAAGAATAAGGAAATATGCTTTCCTTCATTTTTTGTAGCGATTAGACCTATTAATGACTCACCCTCGAATGCTCCGTAAATGGTTAGCTCATTTACCAGATCCTTATTGTAAATGAAACTCTTGAAGGTTTCCAATCCCTCTTCGTCGAAGTCATTCTTGCCACATTGGATGAACACGTCCAAAGACAAGGTTAATGCCTTATCGTATTCGTTTACCTGTAATTGTCTTATTTGCATAAATGGATTATAAGTCTTTGTTCCCAACTAATTTCTCATCCGCTACGATCTCAAAATGATGCGCATCGATGAATCGCCCGTTTTTGTAACAAGCTTTTCGGAAGATGCCAGTCTTCTTGAATCCCACTTTCTCTAATACCCGCATGGATGCCAGATTATATTCATACACCGTGGCGAATATACGAATAACCTCCGTATGCTCAAAATAATACTGGATCGCATCGGCTAACGCTTCAGAGGTAATCCCTTGGTTCCAATATCTCTCACTGATCCAATAACCAACTTCCGCATTGAAACGTTCCACATCCGTTCCTCTCACAAAACCTATATTGCCGACTGCCTCACCATGAACCACAATGCAGAAATCCGATATTTCAGCTTTTTCTCGTGCTTGGCTGATGAAGCAGCGGGCATTTTCTTTTGTATAAGGATGAGGCAATCCATCCCGACAGTTATCCCAGATCTTCTTGTTATTAAGGTGCAAGGTTAAGGATTCCGTATCTTGACCTTCCCAACTCCTGAGCGTATATAAATCTTTTGTTACTACTATCATAAACTATTGTTTTTGTTTGAAAAGGAATGATGGTCAAGATAATAGCACAAATGATCCTCTATTTGTCCAGTATGCATTAGTTCTGCTTGATGAAGCCGTCCTTCGTATACGAATCCATTCTTCTCTAATACACGTTGTGAGCGTTGATTGTGAGGATAACAATTCGCCGTGATCAAATGTAAATTCATTTGAGTGAACCCATAATTCAATACGGATTGCACTGCTTCTGTCATGAAGCCTTGTCCCTTTTAGCCAATAACCCAGCATGCGAGCATGTGGGTTTTCTCTTTTGGGATCAGGGATGATGCCAATGGAGCCAATGACTTGTTTTGTCTCTTTTGATACGATTGCCCAAACCCCTTCTTTCCCGATAAAAATGGCATTTAGAACATCGATCGTTTCCTCGATCGTTTCGAGAGGTTTCCATCCGGCGTTATTGCCTAGGTTTGGATTCTTACAGCTCTCAAAAACATCAGGAGCATCGCTTTCGCTGAAAGGACGGAGCACAAGACGGTTGGTTTCTATGTTCGATGTTTGTGTCATATACGGATGTTTATTTAGTCGAGATAGATCATTTTCTTGGTCATCCCACCGTCAATCGTAATATTCTCGCCATTAATGAAATCGTTTTCCTCTTGACAAAGAAATAAGCACATACGGGCGATATCCTCCGGCTTTCCCACCCTTCCGGACGGATGTTGAGCATGATCCTCCGGGCGAAGCTGGTCGTAATTGTTATTCTGTATCCAACCGGGAGCGATAGAGTTTACCGTGATATGCCATTCCGAGAGCGATAAGGCCAACGCATGTGTCAAAGAATAGATACCTCCTTTAGAGGCGGCATATCCCTCGCTACCGGGTTCACTCATCAAGTAACGGGTAGAGCAGATGTTGATAATCCTGCCGTATGGATTGGGGATATCGAGAGATTGCCGATGGAGCGCTAATTGGCGGGAGGTGATAAACGCCGGGCGTAAGTTTATGGATAGTATCTTGTCGAAATCCTCTACGCTTGTTTCCGTGATGGGAGAGAACTGACTGACACCTGCGTTGTTGATAATGATATCAATATCTCCCCACTCCTCGATGATCTTTCGCAGGCAATCTTCTAGTGCGGTTTTATCACTAACGTCCACGAGATGGAATTGTGTCCCGGTTTGTAGGGCAGTCTCTTTTCCTAAGGTCTCGTTCTTGTCGCAGAAGGCCACACGATGTCCGGCTCCTCTGAAAGCCCTTACAATCGCTTTCCCGATCCCCTCGGCTCCACCGGTGATGAAGACTCTTCTTGTTTTATGAAGTGTCTTCGTTGTATGCCCCGTTCTAGTGCCGGAAGTCTTCCGGGCTTGGTATTCTGCGTACTTATTTTCCAGATAATTGTCTGCCATGATTCAGTCACTATTAAATGAGGACAAATATAGTTGTTTTCTGTCGAACCGATTTCTTTTAGTCGATATTCTGTTTGGGATACTAAAATAGAACCGGAAATTGCCATCTAAATTGCTTGTGGATTTGTTTTAATAGAAAAGTATTGATTATGAGAATAGCGATCAGCGGGGCAAGCGGATATATCGGTCAGCATCTTTCATCTTTTTTAGAGGGAAAAGGATATGATGTTATCCCTTTAGGGCGGGATTTGTTTAAGGAAGATTGTTTTGATGAATTATGCCGATGCGTGGAATCCTGTGAAGTCGTCATTAATTTGGCGGGTGCTTCCATTAATAAACGTTGGACGGAGGCTTACAAACAAGAGTTGTATGATAGCCGTATTTGCGTGACCAGACAGTTGGTGCATGCCATAAACACGAGAAGCGTGAAACTTGAGTTGTTTATTTCGGCCTCCGCCGTAGGTTATTATCCGGCTTTCGGGGAATATGACGAGTATCATGATTGCCGGGGAATGGATTTTTTGGCCCGGTTGTGTGGGGCGTGGGAGGAGGAAGCGTCCGCATGCTCATCGGATGTGAGGCTTGTCATTACCCGTTTTGGTGTCGTATTGTCTGAGGATGGAGGGGCCTTGAAAGAGATGCTTCGTTTGCAACGCTTCTCACGGGTAAGTGTCGTGATCGGTAACGGGCAACAGCGTTTTCCATGGATCAGCCTGTTTGATCTATGCCGCTCTTTTGGGTATATCATACGGAATAGGCAGATGAGGGGTGTGGTAAATTTGGTTTCTCCAGACCTTATCACCCAAAAGCAGTTGGCTCATACGTTAGCGAGAGCGGATAAGATCCGTAGGATCATCCCTTTGCCTGAGTTCTTTTTTCGGCTGAAGTTTGGCGAGGGAGCGTCGTTCGTGACAAAAGGGCAAACCGTCCATCCCTCTAAATTACAGGAATCTGGGTTTACATACATTTATCCAACAATAGAGAAACTTATGAATATAACAGATTATCATACCGTACCGGAACTGGATATTAAACGGTATATGGGGCGATGGTATGAAATCGCCCGTTATGAGAATCATTTTGAGAGAGGCATGACGGATGTGACGGCCACGTATACGTTGCTTCCGGACGGAAAGATCCGTGTGGAGAACGAAGGATATAAAGGCGGCGTTCACAAGAAAGCCACCGGTCGTGCGAAACAACCGGACCCTAAAAATAATCCCGGAAAATTGAAAGTGGCTTTCTTCTTATGGTTCTATGCGGATTATTATATCTTAGAACTTGATGCGGATTATCAATATGCGGTGATAGGAAGCAGCACGGATAAATACCTCTGGATCTTGAGCCGTGAGAGGAACTTACCGGAGGCGGTTCGGGAAGATTTACTGGGGAAGATAACGGAACGTGGGTATGATATCTCTAAATTGATTTCATGAGCTGATGTATAAAGGGGTAAAGCCGTAGTGATTACGCCTTTGCCCCTTTTATTACTCATATTGGAAAACAATCTTAACAGAGGCGATCTGAGAGAGTTCCTTTTGCTCACATGATAGGCTTTACGATTTCAATTTTAAGGCCAAGCGCATCAATAATACGGAAAAATAAACCAACTCCCGGTTCTATGATTCCTTTTTCAATTCTTGATATATAGGTCTTATTAGTTCCTACTTTTTCGGCCAACTCGGATTGTGTCATTTTCTCTTGCTTCCGTGCGTCACTAATAATTTGCCCCACACAATAAGAGTATGCTTCTTTGCGAAACTCCTCTCTTTCTGGTGAGCCAACCTTGCCGTATAATTTATCTAATACAGCGTCCATACTCCCGATCTTAGGATTTGCTTGCATAATATTCATTTTTGAGTTTTAAAGCCTTTTCTATTTCGCTATTAGGGGTTTTCTGAGCCTTTTTCTGAAACCCATTGAATAGCATGACTATATTTCCATCATCAAAGATAAAGAAGGCCCGATAGATGTTTCTGTTATGGCTTGCCCTTAACTCGTACAAACCGTCACGGATTAGCTTAACGAAGTTCTTGTTAAGGCGTTCTTGCGTTTTAAGCATATCGAGCACATAAGAAACTTTTTTCTTTGCACCATCATCTAATGACATAAAGAAATCTATGAAATAATCTTCATAGTATAATATTTCTCTTTCTTTTTCCATAGTGCAAATATAAATTAAGTTTACATATATAACAACTTTAGATAGGCTTTTCTTTTATGTTTTCAGTTGCTTCCCATCGGAAAAGGCATTTCCTACCTTTTCGCCCACTCTCAAATAGTCGTTGTTGAATGGATCAAAGATGATGGGAGCGGCTTTAGCTACATTCACCTTGCCGTTCTCATCAAGTACACGCTCGTCAACACTGACATTTACGATCTCGCCACGGAGTATGCAAGTATCTGGATCGTAATCTTTCAATTTACATTCGATAGCCACGGCCAATTCGTCGATCAACGGAGCATCTACGAAGTCTGATTTTGTAGCGTGAAATCCTGCTTTGGCAAACTTGTCGGTAACTTTATTGCCTGACACGATACCTACATAATCACAAGCTACGACATGATCGGCATCTGCCATGCTTACCGTGAAAGCTCTACGCTTCAGGATATTCTTAACTGTCTTGTGACCGGCGCTAAGACACATGCTGATCTCATTCATCTCACTGATACCGCCCCAAGCGGCGTTCATCGCACCGGGAGTTCCATCTTCTCCATACGTGGCGATAATAAATACGGGTTGCGGATAGCTCAAAGGCTTCGCACCAAAATTCTTTCTCATAATCATTTATTTTTTAGTCCAATTCTTGATATCTTCTTCTGTCGCTCCGTTCATCAACTTCCCTTTTTGCCAGTTCACATCCGGATAGGCTTTCCGCAATTCACTCTCTGCGTTCGAGATATTGCTGCTGCCTGATGTGGCGAATGGGATAGCGGTTTTGCCCGAGAGATTGTATTTTTCCAAAAAGGTGTTGATGAGTCTTGGGGCTTGATTCCACCAGATGGGAAATCCTAGGTAAACGGTGTCATACTCCGCTAGGTTCTTCAAATCATCGATAATGGCCGGTCGTGATGTCGGATCGTCCATCTCTACGCTGCTGCGTGAGGATTTATCCCGCCAGTTCAGATCGGCGGAGGTATAGCTTTTCTCAGGTTGGATCTTGTGAAGATCACCACTGACAATAGACGCGACTTGTTGGGCCGCTTTTTCAGTATTTCCCGTTGCCGAGAAGTAAGCCACTAAAACTTTTGTCCCTTCGGCAGCCTTTTGCGCATAAGAGGCGATACATACCATTGAGACCATGACCATGAATAATACGATTCGTTTCATACTTCTTGAATTTTTGTTGTTTTTATATTCATTACGAGAATGCTATGTATTTATGGCGATAAAGATAGGAGAGAAAAATGAAACAGTTTGTACCCAAATTACTGATATATCTGATATTTTTGGCGATACGATCCTTATCTTTGTAAGGCGATTAACTAAAAGAAGAAAATATCATGCTAGCGTACACTTATATTGAACAAGGGAAATTTGAATTGCGGGAGAAACCGATGCCGGAAATAAAGGATTCACGGGACACTATCGTACGAGTGACTTTGGGTAGCATTTGTTCTAGCGATCTTCATATTAAACACGGTAGCGTACCACGTGCGGTATCCGGAATAACCGTTGGGCATGAGATGGTTGGTGTGGTGGAAAAGGTGGGTGCCGATGTTACTGCAGTCAAGCCGGGTGACAGGGTGACCGTGAATGTCGAGACCTTTTGCGGAGAGTGTTTCTTCTGCCGGCGTGGATATGTCAATAATTGTACCGATCCCAATGGCGGTTGGGCGTTGGGCTGTCGTATCGATGGGGGGCAGGCGGAGTATGTCCGGGTTCCTTATGCGGATCGAGGCTTGAATCGTATCCCAGATACGGTTAGCGATGAGCAGGCTTTGCTGGTCGGTGATGTGTTAGCGACAGGTTTTTGGGCTGCCCGCATCTCGGAGGTCTCAGAGGAGGATACGGTTCTCATTATTGGCGCTGGTCCTACGGGGATCTGTACTTTGTTGTGCGTGTTGTTGAAGAAGCCACGACGTATTATTGTTTGCGAGAAGTCTCCGGAAAGGTTCGTTCGCCAGCGTTATCCGGAAGTCTTGGTGGCAGATCCCGAAAACTGTAAGGAATTTGTTCTTCGTAACAGCGATCATGGCGGTGCGGATGTCGTATTGGAGGTTGCGGGGAGTGAGGATACCTTCCGCTTGGCATGGGATTGTGCCCGTCCGAACGCCATTGTCACCATCGTAGCCCTCTATGATAAACCTCAGCTTCTTCCTTTGCCAGACATGTATGGCAAGAACTTGACTTTCAAGACTGGTGGGGTGGATGGCTGCGATTGCGCCGAGATTCTTAACCTAATAGAAGAAGGTAAGATAGACACGACGCCTCTTATTACCCATAAGTTTCCATTGAACGAGATTGAGGAGGCTTACCGTATCTTCGAAAACAGGTTGGATGGGGTTATAAAGGTGGCGATTGAGGGGAATCTCATCAAACCTGTCTTTGTTTTGCCGCATACACCTTGATTCTCTCCTCGCAACATTGTCGCGTGATATCCCGGAGCCGTTCTACTTTGGGTATAAGCGCCTCGATATCTTCTTTAGTGACGCGGAAGTGTAAATTATAACGAGCTTGAACGTATGCGTCCTGCAGCAAGTCGAAAAGTCGTTTCTCCTCTTCCGTATCCCGGGGAAAGGCTTCGGATGATTCTAGGGAATGCGTTTTGGCTCTGCCGGATAACGTTATTAGGCTATGCTCTTTGGGGCTATACAATGTAAAAGTCAAGATTATGCTGTTGTAATAATTCTCACAAGCTTGATGCAAATGAAAAGAACATATTTTATATCTCTCGTCGTTTTTGTCATACATTGCATTTCGTAAAAAATCATTCGCACGTTCAAACCTGTCGTTGTAATACTCCTCCGCCAACTCTTTTATCTCCCGATAGTTCAGTTTACGGCGGCGGGCCAACTTATAACGGCCGCTGTTGTAAAGCATGATACCCTCTCGCTTGATATCGGTATAGAAATATCGGTTTTTATCGATGGCTTTATTCAAGTCGTCGATGCTTTCGTCTATAAATTGTACGGTGGTGGATGCGTATCTGTTCTTCCCTTTGTAGTAATTATCGGTGGCCTTGCTCAAGATGTGATTGATAATATATCTTTGGAAACGGGTACTGGTAACTACCAAAATATCATAATCGCTCATAAAACAGGTGCGGATACCGTATTCGATGCGTTGGTCGTAGTCAACGTATGTATTCCGGGCATAACTTCCGTAGAGAATGATCATCTCACAATCGGGAAGTACTTCCAGTACGCACTCTACAATTCTTCTGAGGTCATCCCGTTTCTGTTCGGGAAGGTAATTGATGGATGTTTTCATTCTTCGTTTATCTATGCAAATTGTTTGTAATCACTTTTTACTTTCAATGAACATTGTTCTGTCCCGATAGCCTTTACGATAGCTAAAAGCGGTGCGCTGAACTGTTCGGTTAGCTTGTTCGGTACTTGTTCGGTGGACTTGTTCGGTTGGCTGTTGTGGGGTATTGATGATGAATGTTACCCTCACTACCACGGATGTATGATTCGAAATCTATGTCCATATGTATCCAATCATGATTATAAATAGGCAATAAAGATATAAAATATCCTGCTATGTGATAGTGAAAAGATGAAGAAGTTGTATTGGCTCGGTCTTTTACGTATTATGAGTTTCCTGTAACATTGAATTTATAAAAATATCTACAATATCTACCACTCTATTGTGTACTCTCTGTAAATAAGAATATTACCTATAGGTTGTAGATCTCCAAACATCTACAATTATTATTCAATATCTACCACTTATTATTGATTTTCATGTGTTTTTCTTTGCGGGTAAAGAGAAAAAGTGTTATATTTGGAGAATACTGAAAATCTAAAAGATATGATAGAAAAACTCGATTACGCTATGGTGCCGACAGGCTTTGTACATTGTTTTAATGGAAATTGTAAGAACGCCAACCGCTGCTTGCGGCATCAAATCATCCGTTTTATTCCCGATACGCTTTGGGCGGTGAGCATCGTGAATCCCGCACGTACCAGTCCTACCGGAAAGTGTGCGGCTTTCATGGCGGATACTCCCGTGCAATACGCTGTCGGCATGGATCACCTATTAGACCAGATACCTTATCTGGAGGCGAAACGCATCAAGCAACGTCTGTTGATGACATACGGTAAGAATAAGTTTTATCAGTTTAAGCGCAAGGAAAGAACCTTCTCGCCCGAAGACCAACAGTATATCCGTCAGGTCTTTCGGGCGTACGGAGTAGAGGATGAACCAGTCTTTGATGCTTGGCAGAGTGGCTACCGATGGACGAAGGGATAAGAGCTGATAAGAGTTTCTCTTAGGAGAACAAAGAGTTTTGTCTTATGCTGATATAGGTAGACACATTCAATAACAATAAAATGTGTAATTA
>OKMM01000144.1_pt1 | contig 27525 bp, 20 predicted proteins | sample 1612131 | NCBI WGS metagenome assembly OKMM01 (sample SAMN04436778, study PRJEB24849) | human gut metagenome | biome: human gut; feature: NICU; material: stool | host: Homo sapiens | place: USA: Saint Louis, MO | collected 2011-05-04 | reverse complement strand
TTTCGACCTGTTAAATACTTATTTGACCAAGAACACGGACTTCGATTGTCTGGCTACTCCCACGATCTTCCGGATCATGCCCAACACGGCTATCGAGGTGATGAGCAGCATGACTTTCGTCTCCGCCCGCAATGCCTCCAAGGAGCAGACGGACCTAATCATCCGGATTTTCAACGAGCTGGGTAACGCCATGCTGGTAGAAGAGCGGTTGATGGCCGCAGGAACGGCATTGGCCTCCAGTGGCATTGCTTTCGCCTTGCGTTATATCCGTGCGGCGATAGAAGGCGGCGTGGAATTGGGTTTCTATCCGAAACAGGCGCAAGAGATCGTGGCGCATACCGTGAAAGGTGCCGTTGATTTATTGATCGAGAATAAAAGTAACCCGGAGATGGAAATCGATAAGGTAACGACTCCGGGCGGAATCACGATCAAGGGTCTAAATGAGATGGAACTTTCCGGTTTTACCTCTTCCGTGATCCGGGGACTGAAGGCCAGTAAATAAAAATAGGCAGACAAAGTAGTTTGCCAGCACCAATACGCCCCGAAATATGCTGACAAACTACTTTACCTGCCCTCGGCGGGTTTATGTTCTTTCCGCCTAGCCATTTCCATCTCCAACATCCGGAGTTCCCGGCTGGTCTGCCCCGCAACAGAAGTATTCTCTTCCGCACGCCGGATCAAATACGGCAGTACATCCCTTACCGAGGCGTACGGTACGTATTTGGTTACGTTATATCCCGCATGGGCTAAATTGAAGGAAATATTATCGCTCATTCCCAATAGCTGCGCAAAGAAAACACGGGAGTCATCGCGGGCGATCCCCTTCTCGTCCATCAATTTCGCCAACTTATAATTACTCTCCTCATTATGGTGAAACGGACCGCCGCATCATAATTCTCGTCCGTGGCCTGCTTATCTTTACAAATCGGATCGGGATAATCCAACGCCGCCGCACGGGCACGCTCCGCTTCCATATAAGCCCCGCGCACGAATTTCACGCCCGCAATATAACCTTTCGCCACGGCGTCATCGTAGATACGACGCAGATAAGGCATCCGGTCATGACGATACATTTGCAAGGTAGCGAATACGATCGCACGTTTCTTGTTGAACTTACGCATCGCCTCATCGGTCAACGCATCAATGGCATCTTGGAAACAATAATCCTCCGCATCCACTAAAATACGTACGTCGTTATCGTAAGCCCGTTGGCAAAGCGCCATAAAACGCTCGCGGAACTCGCGAAAATGCCGGACATCGTCTATCGTAAGCTCTTCCCGTTTCTCGGAAGCTTTGGCCAGTAACTCATCGGTCGTGATCGTGGATGGTTTGAATACGGCATAGGCCAGATTCGTATTTCCTTTCGCAAAATCTATCGAGCGCAAGGTTTCCTCGAAAGTCGCCTGTATGCCCTCCGGGGTCTGCTCGCTCTCCGCCGAATAATCGAGCGTCGATTTCACGTTGTATTTCATCAAGTGGTTGATGGCAGCGGAACAGTCTTGTAAAGTTTCTCCCCCAACGAACTGTTTATATAAGGTAGGCTTCACCGCCCAAGCCAGCGGGAAATGTATTTTCAAGGCTATACTCGTGGCTACTTTAGCGCATTTTACCAACCAAGGATATTTTATCGTATTAAAAAGCCAGTAAGCATTTTGTAGTTCTCCCCGCGACTTCGACGAGAAAGCGATCTCGGTATTGTTAAAGTCTAACATATTGTATGTAGATAAAGGTAACGTCATAGCGTAGAGACGGGGCACGCCCCGTCTCCCCCACAATCAGTTGGTATTTCTTAATTATGACAATTATTTCTCACCTAAGAACGGATACCCGTAGCTCGTCGGAGGAACCAAGCATTCCTTGATACAACGAGGATTCGTCCAACGAATCAAGTTCAACGGGCCACCGGCCTTGTCATTCGTTCCAGACGCACGGGAACCGCCGAACGGTTGCTGGGCGATCACGGCGCCGGTCGGTTTATCATTGATATAGAAATTACCGGCCGAATAGCGCAAGGTATTGAATGCCTTATCAATCGCATAGCGATCACGGGCGAAAATAGAACCCGTCAATCCGTACGGAGAAGTTCGATCACAAAGTTCCAAAGTCTCCTCATATTTAGCGTCGTCATATACGTAGATCGTAATCACCGGCCCGAAGATTTCCTCTACCATGCTCTTGAACATCGGGTCCGTGGTCTGGATAACCGTTGGCTCCACGAAATAACCAACCGATTTGTCCCCGTTACCACCAAAAAGAACCTCCGCGTCCGGAGACTGTTTCGCATAATCGATATAACTCATGATGTTATCGAACGAAGCCTCATCGATCACGGCATTGACAAAGTTCGTGAAATCCTGCACGTCACCCATCTTGATCTCTTTCAGCATATCGCCCACGTAATCTTTCACCTCTTTCCAGAGAGAAGCCGGGATATAGGCCCGAGAACCCGCCGAGCACTTCTGCCCTTGATACTCGAACGCACCGCGTACGATAGCGGTAGCCACATCCAACGCCGGAGCGGAAGGATGAGCGAAGATAAAGTTCTTGCCACCTGTCTCGCCTACGATTTTTGGATAAGATTTATAATGCCCCAAGTTCTCTCCGATCTGACGCCATAAGGTATTGAACGTAGAGGTAGAGCCTGTAAAATGGAATCCTGCCAAATCACGGCTACCCGTAATCACCTTACCGATCACGCTACCCTGTCCCGGGATGAAATTCACTACGCCATCGGGCAAACCGGCCTCTTGGAAAACCTTCATCAAGAAATAGTTCGAATGGATCGCCGTAGTAGACGGTTTCCATACCGCCACGTTACCCATCATAGCCGGAGCCATATTCAAGTTGGAAGCGATCGACGTAAAGTTAAACGGCGTGAGCGAGAACACGAAACCTTCCAAGGCTCGGTATTCCATACGATTCAATATACCCATCTCGGAATAGGGTTGATCGGCATATACTTGACTAGCGTAGAAGGTACTGAAACGCAAGAAATCGATCAATTCGCAGGGAGCGTCGATCTCCGCTTGGAACGGATTCTTGCTCTGTCCCAACATAACCGAAGCGTTCAGGATATAACGATATTTCGTAGCCAACAACTCAGCTACACGAAGCATAATAGACGCACGTTCCACCCATGGAAGTTCTGACCATTCCTTATGCGCTTTCATGGCGGCGTCGATAGCCATTTGTACTTCTTTCTCGCCCGCCTTATGATAAGTAGCCAATACATGATGATGATCATGAGGCATAACGACCTTACCGGTATTACCCGTACGGATCTCTTTTCCGCCAATTACCAGAGGAATATCCCATTCCTCGGAACTTATCTGCGCTAACGCTTTCTTTAAGGATGCTTTTTCACTTGATCCGGGAGCATACGCTTTTACCGGCTCATTAATGGGTTTAGGAAATCTAAAAATAGCATTATCCATAATACTTCAGATTTTTTAAATGGTTATTCAATGAAACTTTCTGCTGTAAACGTAGCAAATTTATTTTAAAACAGTGGCGTATAAACGTTAATATATATCAACCAAAGATAAGCTCATTCCACGGTCTATACAATGATCTAAAAGGCCTCTCCCGAAAACAATCCGCGAAAGTTGTTTGTTACATTAACATATTAATCATCTTAAAGGAATAAAATTATGGCAATTAAAAGAGTTTGGATTGAGGAGGATTGCATCGCTTGCGGTACATGCGAGGGCATTTGCCCGGAAGTATTCACAGTTACAGATCGCTCACGTGTAAACGAAGGAGTTAATTTCGATGATTTCGAGGCGGGTATTAAAGAGGCTGCCGAAAGCTGTCCGGTCGAGGTTATCAAATACGAATAGACAAAAACACATTAACCCTTACTTTTCCTTCCTAGATAAAATCTCAGAATCATTGCGCAATCTATAATAACACGTTACCTTTGCCAGAGGTAAGGTTAATAACATTAACCTCTTACGGGAATAGAAAGAATCGAAATAAGAAATAAGAAATAAGAAGTAAAATGAGAAAATTAGTGTTACTGAGTTTTGTTATTGTCGCCTCTTTGCAATTTTGCGGGGCGCAATCATTGGATAAGATGCAATGGTTCAACGAGCCGGAGCAATGGGAGATTAAAGACAAGTCGCTTTCCATGCAGGTCACTCCCCAAAGTGACTATTGGAGGATTTCCCATTACGGGTTTACGGTAGATGACGCTCCTTTTTATTATGCTACTTATGGGGGTGAATTCGAAGTGAAAGTCAAGATAACCGGCGATTACAAGCAGCGTTTTGACCAAGCCGGCCTGATGCTTCGTATCAATCATGAAAATTATATAAAAGCCGGTATAGAGTTCGTGGATGGTAAATACAACCTAAGCGCGGTCGTTACGCATAAGACCTCCGACTGGAGCGTTATCACCTTAGACAAAGCGATCCCTTATGTATGGATAAAAGCAGTCCGGAGATTGGACGCCGTGGAGATCTTCTACTCATTCGATGATAAGGAATACACCCTTATGCGTAACGCTTGGCTACAAGACAATATCCCCGTACAAGTCGGGTTTATGGCCGCTTGTCCCGACGGGAAAGGATTTAATGTGACATTCGAGCATTTCAAGGTAAAACACCTCCCGGATCAGCGCCGGTTAGAATGGCTAAAGAAAAATGCTGAATAAGTATTAGATGCTTATTTTTCAGACGCAGATGACACGGATTTACTATTCTTATCCGTATTATCTGCGTCATTTGTATTAAAAACAAGCCATACCTGTTAATTAGAAAAGAAAACAAGGGCTTTCACCTTCTTTTTGCTTTTTATTCCTATCTTTGGAGCGACATAATACAATAACTTCAGCAAAATGAACGAACAGATACAACAAATCGCGGAGCGTCTGGCCGGATTACGGGACGCACTGGAGATTACGCCGGAAGAAATGGCAAAGGTCTGCAACCTCACGACTGAGCAATATTTGCTGCTGGAAAGCGGCACGGTTGATATTTCCGTTAGCGTATTGCACCAGATCTCACAGGCTTATGGCGTAGAATTAACCACGTTGATGTTTGGCGACGAGCCTAAAATGAGTACGTACTTTATTACTCGTAACGGAAAAGGTGTTGCCGTAGAGCGTACGAAAGCCTATAAGTACCAATCATTGGCCGCCGGTTTCGTCGGACGTAAAGCGGACCCCTTCTTGGTAACCGTACATCCCAAACCAGAGGATGAGCCGATGTATCTCAATTCCCATCCGGGGCAAGAATACAATATGGTATTAAAAGGACGTCTGTTACTACAGATCAACAATAAAGATCTTATCTTAGAAGAAGGTGATAGTATTTATTTTAACTCAGAGCTTCCTCACGGTATGAAAGCGCTGGATGGGGAAAAGGTCAGTTTCTTGGCCGTCATTTTATAAACGATCAACAGCATGTTAGAAAGATTTATAGATAAAACGACGTTTGAGTCGCAAGAGGATTTTATTAAAAACTTCAAGATCAAGGTACCGGAGAACTTCAACTTCGGATATGATGTGGTAGACGCTTGGGCAGAGGAAGAACCGGATAAGAAAGCGTTATGTTGGACAAACGATCATGGAGAGCATATTGATTTTACGTTTGCCGACTTGAAACGGTATACGGACCAGACGGCTTCTTATTTCCAATCCTTGGGGATCGGACATGGCGATATGGTGATGCTGATACTCAAACGCCGTTATGAGTTCTGGTTCTCTATCATCGCATTGCATAAATTAGGGGCTGTCGTGATACCGGCTACACACTTACTGACCAAGAAAGATATCGTTTATCGTGCGAATGCCGCCGATATCAAGATGATCGTTTGCGCCGGAGAGGAAGTGATAACGAAACATATCATAGAGGCTTTGCCGGACTCACCGACCGTAAAAAGAGTCGTATCCGTAGGGCCGGAAATACCGGAAGGTTTCGAGGATTTCCAACAGGGTATCCAAAACGCCGCTCCTTTCGTCCGCCCGTCTCACCCGAATAGCAATGACGATATCTCTTTGATGTATTTCACCTCCGGTACGACCGGAAACCCCAAGATGGTGGCCCACGACTTTACGTATCCGCTGGGGCATATCGTGACTGGTAGTTTCTGGCACAACTTGCATAAAGACAGCCTTCACCTGACGATCGCAGATACAGGCTGGGGCAAGGCGGTTTGGGGTAAGCTATATGGGCAATGGATCGCCGGAGCGACCGTATTTGTTTACGACCACGAGAAATTCACGCCTGCTGATATGTTGCAGATGATACAGGATTACCGGATCACCTCGCTTTGCGCTCCTCCTACGATCTTCCGTTTCTTAATTCGTGAGGATATGACTAAATACGATTTATCATCTTTACAATATTGTACGATCGCCGGCGAGGCCTTGAACCCCGCCGTGTTCGACACGTTCTATAAGTTGACCGGCATTAAATTGATGGAAGGCTTCGGCCAGACAGAGACTACGCTGACAGTCGCCACTTTCCCGTGGATGGAGCCGAAACCGGGCTCTATGGGTGTTCCCAACCCGCAGTACGATGTCGATTTATTGCGTCCGGACGGAAGCCGTGCGGAGGATGGCGAGCAAGGACAGATCGTGATCCACACAACAAATGGCAAGCCTATCGGGTTATTCAAGGAATATTACCGAGACGCGGAACGTACCCGGGAAGCTTGGCACGATGGCCTGTATTACACGGGAGACGTGGCTTGGCGTGACGAGGATGGTTACTTATGGTTCGTTGGCCGCGCGGACGACGTGATCAAGAGTTCCGGCTATCGTATCGGGCCGTTCGAGGTGGAAAGTGCCTTGATGACTCACCCGGCGGTAGTGGAATGTGCTATCACCGGTGTCCCCGACGAGATCCGCGGACAGGTAGTAAAGGCCACGATCGTATTGGCGAAGGATTATAAGGATAAAGCGGGTGATGCCTTGATCAAAGAATTGCAAAATCACGTGAAACGTGTCACCGCTCCTTACAAATATCCCCGTGTTGTCGAATTCGTGGACGAACTGCCGAAAACAATCAGCGGAAAGATCCGACGGGTAGAGATCCGGGATAAAGATAATAAATAATAAATCATAACTTTCTTGAAAAGGATCGCTGTAAAAATAGGAAGTAATGTCCTGACCCACAAGGATGGGACGCTAGATATCACCCGCATGTCCGCGTTGGTTGACCAAGTAGCGGACTTGCATCGGCAAGGTATGGAGATCGTCTTGATCTCCTCCGGTGCCGTGGCTTCCGGACGAAGCGAGATAAAGGCCGGCAAAAAGCTGGATCCCGTATCAGCCCGGCAACTGTATTCGGCGGTAGGACAGGCCAAGTTGATCAACCGGTATTACGAGTTATTCCGGGAGCATGGCATGACTTGCGGGCAAGTGCTTACTACAAAAGAGAATTTCGGGAGTCGTACGCATTACCTGAACCAGAAGCATTGCATGGAGGTAATGCTTGAAAACAAGGTGATCCCCATCGTGAATGAGAATGATACGATATCCGTAACCGAGCTGATGTTCACGGATAATGATGAGTTATCCGGCTTGATCGCTACGATGATGGGAATGGATGCCTTGGTGATTCTTAGTAATATAGACGGGATTTACAATGGAAATCCGTCGGACCCGGATAGTTCCGTGATCCGGGAAATCGAATGTGGGAAAACAGATTTGTCGGAATATGTACAGACTAGCAAATCATCCTTTGGACGGGGAGGTATGTTGACGAAATGTCATATCGCCCAAAAAGTGGCAGACGAAGGTATTGCGGTTATCATCGCCAACGGCAAAAAGGATAATATCCTTCCGATGTTATTGGCGGTGGATAGCGACACGGTCTGCACCCGTTTCATTCCGGCCTCGAAACCCGTCAGCAGCGTAAAGAAATGGATCGCCCACTCCGAGGGTTTCGCCAAAGGGGAAATACATATCAATAAAGGAGCCGAGGAGGCATTGACCGCCCCGAAAGCGACTAGCGTATTATTGGTTGGAGTAACCCGCATCGAGGGTGATTTCGAAAAAGATGATATCGTAAAGATAATGAATGAGGAAGGCGTGCAAATCGGCGTAGGCTGTACCGCCTATGACAGCGAGGAAGCACGTAAGCAAATAGGGCAACGGGATTTAAAACCGCTTATACATTATGATTATCTATATTTGGATTAAAAAGTATGAATGTAAAAGATATGCTGCGACAGGCATCGGATGCGGCTAAACAATTGATAACGCTATCGGATCAAACGATTATCGGGATCTTAAAGGAGACAGCGCAGGTTCTACGGACTCATACGGAGGAGGTACTCGCCGCGAATCGCCAAGATCTGGAACGTATGGACCCAGCGAACCCGAAATACGACCGGCTGAAATTGACAGAGGAAAGGCTACAAGGTATCGCCGCCGATATGGAGAATGTATCGACATTACCTTCTCCATTAAATAAGGTCTTGAGCGAGACTACCCGCCCGAACGGAATGGTTATCCGAAAAGTAACCGTGCCTTTCGGGGTGATCGGTGTGATCTATGAGGCTCGTCCGAATGTTACCTTCGATGTTTTTTCCTTATGTTTCCGAAGCGGTAATGTTTGCGTGCTAAAGGGTGGATCGGATGCGGACTTCTCTAACCGAGCCTTGGTACGCATCATCCATTCTGTATTAGAGCGTCAGGGTATAAATCCGGCGGTATGCACTTTACTACCTCCGGATCGAGAGGCTACGGCGGAATTACTGGGAGCGGTCGGCTTGGTTGACTTAATCATTCCTCGTGGAAGCAGTTCCTTGATTCACTTCGTCCGGGAACACGCAAAAGTTCCGGTGATCGAGACTGGCGCTGGTATCTGTCATACCTATTTTGATCGCTCCGGAGATAAAGGCAAGGGACGTGAGATCGTAAATAACGCAAAGACACGGAGGGTCAGCGTATGTAATGCCTTGGATTGCTTAATCATCCACCGAGAACGTCTATCTGATCTTCCGTATATCTGTGGAAAGCTTCCGGACAGCAACGTAATCATTTATGCGGACGAACCGGCTTATGCCGCTCTATCCGAACATTATCCGGAGACGCTTTTACAACAGGCTAACGAAAACAGTTTCGGTACCGAGTTCCTCGATTACAAAATGAGTATCCGTACCGTATCCTCTTTAGACGAGGCTCTATCACATATCGCCCGGTACAGTTCAAAACATAGCGAAAGCATAATCAGCGAAGATCCGGAAACTATCCGGCGCTTCCAGCAATTGGTAGATGCCGCTTGCGTATACGCAAATGTATCTACCGCCTTTACTGATGGGGCCCAATTCGGATTCGGGGCGGAGATCGGAATCAGTACCCAAAAGCTACATGCCCGGGGACCGATGGCGCTTCCTGAATTAACGACTTATAAATACATCATAGAAGGAGACGGGCAGACGAGAATATAGGAACTCGCCTGTCTCTTTCTTCTAGAACAACACTTAAATCTAAACGAATAATGTCAACAGTAATAGATTCAAATATTTTCAATACTTTAGTTTCAAATACATTCTATTCCTGTCCTTTAGGAGGGGCTATCTATGATACGGAAGGAAATCTGATAGACTTGAATAAGGCGATGTTCGCTCATTTTTCCTTGGCAGATAAGCATGACTTTATTATAGAACATCTATTTAATAACATCGTACTAACCGATTCCTTGAAGTCATCTTTAAGAAAAGGTGACGCAATTATATGCGAAGAGCCCGTCACGTTTAAAGTAGAACCCATCTATACCGATGAACAGGGGCTTAGCGGGTATACGCTTTGGCTTACGCAGCAGGGAGAAAAAGAAACTGACAGGGAAAATAAACTATTGATGGGACAATTGAACGAGAGCCGGATATTGATGCGGCAAGCGTTGGAAGACGGTAAATTAGCCGCTTACTCATTCAGCTTCGACCGTTTCTCCACTTGCGACAAAAAGCATTGTAACCGCTGTTTTCAATTCTACGGCACGACCAATACTCTATTAGATAAAAACAGGTTTATATGCAGGGCTTTATCATCCGTACGTAAGCCCGAGGATAGTTTGGATTTCTTCTATCTGTTCAATAAAATCCGGGACGAGAAATTATCGTCTCACAACGTCACCTTCCACCTGAGGAATCAAGACGGGACTTATAAGATGTATGAAATATCGGGTAAAAGCATGGATATTGATGAAAGCGGCACCCCACATGTCATTATAGGTAGCATTATCGAAAAGGAAAACGACGAGCTAGCTATCGCGGATCATCAGAAATCCAAGGATCTTTCCCTATTGAAATCTACGTTTCTGGCAAATATGACGCACGAGATCCGGACTCCGCTAAATGCCATCGTCGGCTTCTCCGATATGTTAGGACTGGAAGATGATCCGGAAATGCGTGAACAGTATATTTCCATGATTAAAGAAAATAACACGGCTTTGCTCGAATTAATCAATGACACACTCGAGATGTCCAGAATCGAGTCCAATACGATCAATTGGTCATATGAGGATGTAAATCCGCTCGCTATCATGCACGATGTATACGAATACGCCTCTCCCCGCATATCCGAAAACGTACGGTTAATCTTGGATGATTCTCCAAACGTATCTCTTCACACGGATAAACATAAGCTTATGCTTATCTTGAAAAAACTACTTTCTAACGCCCTCCGATATACGGAGAAAGGAGAAATTCATTTCGGATACCAATCGTTGTATCCGGTCAGCGTGCAATTTTACGTGTCCGATACAGGCAACGGCATCCCGAAGGACAAACTAGGGCACATCTTCGAGCGATTCTTACAATTGAACGAATTTGAACCGGGTACCGGATTGGGACTTTCAATCTGTAAAGGTCTGGTCACCGCCATGGGAGGTGCCATTTGGGTGAACTCGGAGGAAGGGAAAGGTTCTACCTTCAGTTTCAAACTACCCATAACACCTCCGGATACGATCTCTTAAACAATTCCTTGGTCTTTCTAAAGGATAATTGACAAGTAGTCATTATCTTTGCCTTTAACAAAATATTATTGTAACAGATATGAGACATTTCACTTGCGTACAGGATTTAGGTGACTTGAAACAAGCGCTTAATGAAGCTTTCGAGATCAAGAAAGATCGTTTCCAGTTTAGTGAACTGGGAAAAAACAAGACGTTGTTGATGATATTTTTCAACTCAAGCCTACGTACCCGCTTAAGCACCCAAAAGGCCGCCATGAACTTGGGTATGAACACGATCGTTTTGGACGTTAACCAAGGTGCATGGAAGCTGGAAACAGAGCGAGGTGTTATCATGGATGGTGATAAACCGGAGCATTTGCTGGAAGCTGTTCCTGTAATGGGCTGTTACTGCGATGTGATCGGGGTCCGTTCTTTCGCACGCTTTGAGAATAAAGAAGATGATTATAACGAAAAGATATTGAGTCAGTTCATCGAGCATTCCGGCCGGCCGGTATTTAGCATGGAAGCGGCGACACGCCATCCGTTGCAAAGTTTCGCCGACTTGATCACGATAGAGGAATATAAGAAAACAGCTCGTCCGAAGGTAGTCATGACTTGGGCTCCTCATCCGAAATCATTGCCGCAAGCCGTTCCAAACAGCTTTGCCGAATGGATGAACGCTACAGATTATGAGTTTGTTATCACTCATCCGGAAGGTTATGAGCTTGATCCTAGATTCGTAGGCAACGCTAAAGTGGAATACGATCAGAAGAAGGCTTTTGAAGGAGCGGATTTCATTTACGCAAAGAACTGGTCCGCTTATAAAGATCCGAATTACGGACAAGTAATCAGCACTGATCGTAGCTGGACCGTAGACGCAGAGAAAATGGCGCTTACGAATAACGCTTATTTCATGCATTGCTTGCCGGTTCGCCGCAATATGATCGTTTCCGATGATGTGATAGAGAGCCCGCAAAGTATCGTAATCCCCGAGGCGGCAAACCGTGAGATCTCCGCACAAACCGTATTGAAAAAAATATTGATGGGATTATCTAATCTTTAGGATAGAGAGATAGGGTATTCTTTACGATGGGCATTCTTAGGTGTTTATAACAGGCATTCTTAACACCTTAGAATGCCCATTGTAAGCATCTAAGAATAGGCATCAAGGTTTTTCAATGTAAACGAGCCATCCCAACAATAAAAGAGTACTCCCCTACTCTTGTAGAAAAGTACTCTTTCTATGGCTGAAAACAAATCTATTAAGCCTCTCCTGTCGGACCTGCGAAGTCCTCAAAATTAGCTGTTTTGTTATTATTATTTCCTGCTTGAAGTTGCTCCCCAAATTTCTTGATATTGTCTTGCAAAGCGAATAACAAACGTTGAGCGTTATCCGGAGTTAAGATTACGCGGCTTTTTACTTGTGCCTTAGGAGCTCCCGGAACCACCCGGATGAAATCTAGGATAAATTCAGAGCTTGAATGAGATATAATAGCCAAATTGGCGTAAGTTCCTTGTGCCATCTCTTCAGATAACTCGATCTGAATCTCGTTATTGGCAGGTTTGTTGTTTTCCATACTTTCTTCTTTTAAATTTATGGTGATTAAAAATTGCGAAGACAAATATACATATTTATTCCGGGTTACAAAGGGGTTGAAGACTATAAATGCAAAAACGACTACCTTCTCAGGCAGTCGTTTTCTAGTTGTGTTTTTAATTCTCAATTCTTTAGACCAATGTAAAAATACCTTTTGTGTTTGATATAATTGGTTTTGGCGTTTTAGTTAAGGTTTGTTTTGTCTAAGTGCTAATCTCTTTCACTTGAACTTTACAAAAGTAAGGGCTTTAGCAAAGACCACCAAATACTATATGTGCAATAAATAATACTATATCATCAACACTTGACACAAATCAATGTAAACATGCTTTAAATCATGTTTTAAATTATAAACCTCGAACGGGAATATTTCTCCCTGTACTCTGTAGGGGTACTCCCCCTACGCCGTTTGAATACCCGGTTGAAATTCGATAGATTATTAAAACCGCACCTGTAACATATTTCAGAAATACTGTCACTTGTATCGGTCAAACGGCATACCGCCTCGGCTACCCGGATCTCGTTCAAGTTATCGATAAATGTCTTTCCCGTCCACTTCTTCAAGAAACGCATCAATGAGGCATCGCTCATATTTGTTAACTTAGCCACTTCCGACAAGGTGATACGTTTTTGATAATTTTCGTGTAAATATAACATGATACTATCTAAACGATCGGTATCGTTATTATTATAGTTCTTTACCGTGTTCACGGCATTCAACCGACGGGCTGCTTTATCCAAAGATAGAATCTTAAGAATCTCGACCAAACGCAACAGGTTCTTGAAAGAATCCGGCTTGTTATCGTTCGACAACATTCTTAATTTATCTTGAATGCCAAGTATCATTTCCCGGCTGAAAACAAGACCACTGGAAGCGTTATCAAACATATCCTTCATGGTCTTGAAATGCCGTCTATTGATCAAGCTATCAAATAACGATTTATGAAATTGTATCGTTATCTCAAAGATCCCATTACACGGACACTTATGGTTCGAGTAAGCATGCTTCGTTCCTCCCGCGATCAACACCAAATCCAGATCATCGATTTCCTCGACCGAATCGCCAACTATCCGGATAGCACCAGCGGCATTCTCCAGATAGTTCAACTCAAACTCCATGTGTACATGTAACGGAAAATTAAACCCCGATTTCGGGCGTTGCATGACCAAGAAGCAATCTTCTGATGAAAGCGGGGTAGTTTCCTTCAATACGTCTACTTTCCCCATACACACAAAGCTTTTTTATTCGAGTATCAACGTACTGATTACCGGGCAATGGTCGGATGGGAACAGATTATTCAACGTTTCAGTCAATACACCATGACGCAATACCTTGATATTCCCTTTCACGAAGATATAATCGATCCATTCACGCTTGTCGTAAGGGATCTTTCCAAAATCATGGAATGTCCATTCCGGGCCGTAAGTAAACCCTGCGATCGTGCGGGAATGAGTCAAATGACGAGGATCACTCGGATTAGTCAATACTTGTATCGGCTCATCAGAAGGCACGGCATTGAAATCGCCAGTCACGATTATAGGCAAATTCTCGGATAATTTCTTCGCTTGCTCCAGCACCAAAGAAGCTCCTTCATGACGAGCCACTTTCCCCATATGATCCAAGTGCGTATTCAAGAAGAAGAATTTCTTTCCCGTATTCTTATCTTTCAAGATCGCCCAAGTAGCTACACGCTCGCATGCGGCGTCCCAACCTTTCTTACCAACGGCATTTATATCTTCGGCTAACCAGAAATTACCGCTTTTCTCAACGGAGAAACGATCCTTACGATAGAAAATCGGAGCGTACTCCCCTTTCGTCTTGCCATCCTCACGACCAACACCCACATAAGCGTATTCCGGTAAACGATCAAGCAAATCATTCAGCTGATTATTCAAGACCTCTTGCGCACCGAACACATCCGCCTCATGGAATTTCACTAAATCAGCAGCGAAATCTCTTCTGAATTTCCATTGATTATCCTTATCACCCGAATTATCGTAACGGATGTTATAAGACATTACATTCATTTTCTCATCGTTGTTTTTAGCGAATAAGCAGCCAGTGGCAAATAAAGCCACCATTAAACAAAGTAAAATTCTCTTCATGATATTGATTATTATATGTTTCTTATATGTCTCAGTATTTATCTATGGTCTTTGTTACCTCGCAAAAATAAAGTTTATCCATTTATTAAGCAAATAAGGAAGAACAAAAAAGGCCGACAGATTGCTCTGCCGGCCTTTCTTTATAGTTTATTAAACGTTCCTATTCTTCATCATCTTTGTCCATGGCATTGAAATCAACCACGTTCTTGCGATTAGCGAAGATACGATCGAACTCATCCTTTGCGCCTACGATCAGCTTATCAAACTCACGCTGACCGGTACCGGCAGGAATCAAGTGACCACAGATAACGTTCTTTTTCAAACCTTCCAAACGGTCTACCTTTCCGTTGATAGCAGCCTCGTTCAATACTTTCGTCGTCTCTTGGAAAGATGCGGCGGACATAAAGCTGTTCGTCTGCAAAGCGGCACGTGTGATACCTTGAAGAATCTGGTTGGCTGTAGCCGGAATAGCGTCACGTACCTCGACCAACTTAAGGTCACGGCGTTTCAACATACTATTCTCATCTCTCAACTTACGCGCAGTCACGATCTGTCCGGCCTGCAATGTCTGAGAATCTCCCGGATCGGTAACAACTTTCTTGCCCCAGATACGATCGTTCTCGTCCATTACCTCCAACTTATCAACAATCTGCTGCTCCAAGAAGCGAGTATCTCCCGGATCAACCACCTCTACCTTACGCATCATCTGACGAACGATAACCTCGAAGTGCTTATCGTTGATCTTCACACCCTGTAGACGGTATACATCCTGAACCTCATTCACGATATATTCCTGTACAGCCGTCGGACCTTTGATCGCCAAGATATCCGAAGGAGTGGTAGCACCGTCTGATAGCGGCATACCCGCACGGATATAGTCGTTCTCCTGAACCAATAATTGTTTAGACAGAGGAACCATATATTTCTTAACCTCACCCAACTTAGACGTTACAGTGATCTCACGGTTACCACGTTTGATCTTACCGAATCCTACCTCTCCGTCGATCTCAGATACGACAGCAGGGTTAGACGGGTTACGAGCCTCGAACAACTCGGTTACACGAGGAAGACCACCGGTGATATCACCGGCCTTACCTACGGCACGAGGGATCTTAACCAAAACCTCACCAGCTTTCACTACATCACCATTGTCTTTCACGACGTGAGCGCCCAACGGCAAAGAGTAGTTCTTCAAGTAATTACCATTCTCATCCACGATATGAGCGGCCGGAGCCTTCGTCTTATCCTTAGACTCGATGATGATCTTCTCCTTCAAACCGGTAGTCTCATCACTCTCAACCTTGTAAGTTACGTTCTCTACCAAACTCTCGAACTCGATCTTACCGGAAACCTCTGATACGATTACGGCATTGAACGGGTCCCACTCGATGATCACGTCACCCTTCTTAATTGAGTCACCGTTGTTGAAGAACAACTTAGAACCATAAGGTATATTATGAGTCAACAACACGATCTTCGTGTTCGGATCAACAATGCGCATTTCAGCCAAACGGCTTACTACTACCAAATGTTTCTTTCCGCTCACCTCGTCTACCGCCTCAACAGCACGAAGCTCGTCGATCTCTAAAATACCATCATATTTAGATGTAATACTATTCTCTGTTGCGATGTTGGATGCGATACCACCGACGTGGAATGTACGCAACGTCAACTGTGTACCCGGCTCACCGATAGACTGCGCGGCGATTACACCGACAACCTCACCCTTCTGAACCATGCGGTTCGTAGCCAAGTTACGTCCATAGCACTTAGCGCAGACACCCTTCTTAGACTCACAAGTCAATACGGAACGAATCTCGACGCTCTCGATCGGAGAGTCTTGGATTGCCTTAGCGGCATCCTCACGGATTTCCTCACCGGAACGAACGATAACCTCGCCCGTAATCGGATGGATCACATCGTGAACAGATACACGACCTAAGATTCTCTCATACAAGGAAGCGATCACCTCCTCGTTATTCTTCAATTCCGTACAAACCAAGCCACGCAATGTACCACAGTCTTCCTCGTTTACGATCACGTCGTGAGAGACGTCAACCAAACGACGAGTCAAGTAACCGGCGTCGGCAGTCTTCAAAGCGGTATCAGCCAAACCTTTACGAGCACCGTGAGTAGAGATAAAGTACTCCAACACGGACAAACCTTCCTTAAAGTTAGAAAGGATCGGGTTCTCGATAATCTGACCACCTTCTGCACCACTCTTCTGCGGTTTCGCCATCAAACCACGCATACCGGACAACTGACGAATCTGCTCCTTAGAACCACGGGCACCGGAATCCATCATCATGTAGATTGAGTTGAATCCATCGTTATCCGCCGTTAATTGCTTAATCAAGATATTAGACAAGTTACTATTAACGTGTGTCCAAGTATCAATGATCTGGTTATAACGCTCGTTGTTGGTAATGAAACCCATATTATAGTTAGCCATGATCTGCTCAACCTCCTCATATCCCTTCTGAACCAACGCATCTTTTTCAGCAGGAATAAGCACATCGGCCAAGTTGAAAGACAGACCACCCTTAAATGCCATATAGTAACCCAAGTTCTTGATATCATCCAAGAACTGAGCGGTACGAGCTACGCCACAAGCCTTGATTACCCGACCGATGATGTCGCGAAGAGACTTCTTACCCAACACCTCGTTTACATAACCAATCTCTTTCGGAACAAACTCATTTACCATCAAACGACCTACAGAAGTCTCTACCATCGTCTTCACCAAGTTACCGTTCGCATCCAAATCCTCCACGTAAACATGGATCGGAGCATGGATATCCAACTTCTTCTCATTGTAAGCGATCGTAGCCTCTTCCGGACCATAGAAAGTCAAACCTTCGCCTTGTGTACCCTTGCGCAACTTGGTAATATAATACAAACCAAGCACCATATCCTGAGAAGGTACGGTAATAGGAGCACCATTCGCAGGGTTCAAGATATTGTGTGAAGCCAACATCAACATTTGAGCTTCCAAAACAGCCTCATTACCTAACGGCAAGTGAACAGCCATCTGGTCACCGTCGAAGTCGGCGTTGAATGCCGTACATGCCAACGGGTGCAACTGGATAGCCTTACCCTCGATCAATTTCGGCTGGAACGCTTGGATACCCAAACGGTGCAATGTCGGGGCACGGTTCAATAATACCGGGTGACCTTTCATTACGTACTCCAAAATATCCCAAACAACCGGTTCCTTACGGTCAACGATCTTCTTGGCAGATTTCACCGTCTTCACGATACCGCGTTCGATCAATTTACGGATAACGAAAGGCTTATAAAGCTCGGCAGCCATATTCTTCGGCAAACCGCACTCGTGCATCTTTAATTCCGGACCTACGACAATAACCGAACGAGCGGAGTAGTCAACACGCTTACCCAACAAGTTCTGACGGAAACGACCTTGTTTACCTTTCAAACTGTCGGACAAGGACTTCAACGGACGATTGGCGTCTGTCTTAACAGCGCTCGATTTACGAGAGTTGTCAAACAAAGAGTCCACGGCCTCCTGAAGCATACGTTTCTCATTACGTAAGATCACTTCCGGAGCCTTAATATCGATCAATCGTTTCAAACGGTTATTACGGATAATAACACGACGATATAAATCATTCAAGTCAGAAGTAGCGAAACGGCCACCGTCCAACGGAACCAACGGACGCAGTTCAGGAGGGATCACCGGGATCACCTTCATGATCATCCATTCCGGTTTGTTACGACCTCTGGACGCACGAAAAGACTCAACCACCTGAAGGCGTTTCAAGGCCTCGTTCTTTCTCTGTTGAGATGTGTCCGTGTTCGCACGGTGACGCAACTCATAAGAAAGAGAATCCAAGTCCAAGCGAGCCAACAGATCATAAACAGCCTCAGCGCCGATCTTAGCGATGAACTTATTCGGATCCGTATCCTCTAGCAATTGATTTTCTCTTGGAAGGCTATCCAAAATATCCAGATATTCCTCCTCAGATAATAGGTCTAACTCACCGACCGTGTCTACGCAACCCGGCTGGATCACGACGTAGCGTTCGTAATAGATGATGGAATCCAGTTTCTTGGTAGGAAGACCTAGCAAGTAACCGATTTTATTAGGCAAAGAACGGAAATACCAAATATGGGCAACAGGAACCACCAAATGAATGTGTCCCATACGTTCACGACGAACTTTCTTTTCCGTAACTTCCACTCCACAACGATCGCAGACAATACCTTTGTAACGGATACGCTTGTACTTACCGCAATGGCACTCATAGTCCTTGATCGGACCAAAGATACGCTCACAGAACAAACCGTCACGCTCAGGCTTATACGTACGATAGTTAATTGTTTCCGGTTTCAAAACCTCACCGCTGGAGTTCTCTAGGATCTCCTCAGGGGATGCCAGACCGATGGTTATTTTTGAAAAGTTACTCTTTATCTTGTTTTCTTTTCTAAAGGCCATATTATTTATTTATAAAGAGTTATCAATAGATAAAGTAGGACGGGCCGTAGCCCACCTACTTCTTTATTGTTATTGAATTAATCCAGAGTGAAACTCAAACCAAGTCCTCTCAACTCGTGCAATAATACATTCAGAGATTCAGGGATACCCGGCTGTGGCATCGGATCACCCTTCACGATCGCCTCATAAGCCTTCGAACGTCCTACAACGTCATCAGACTTAATCGTAAGAATTTCCTGAAGAACATGAGCGGCACCGAAGGCTTCCAGTGCCCAAACCTCCATCTCTCCGAAACGCTGACCACCGAACTGTGCCTTACCACCTAACGGCTGTTGCGTAATCAAAGAGTACGGACCGATTGAACGGGCATGCATCTTATCGTCAACCATGTGGCCCAACTTCAAGAAGTAAGTCACACCCACCGTAGCAGGTTGGTCGAAACGCTCACCAGTACCACCATCATACAAGTAAGACTTACCGTAGCGAGGAATACCAGCTTTGTCTGTCCATTCGTTCAAATCATCCAAAGTCGCGCCATCGAAGATCGGAGTAGCGAACTTAACGTCCAGCTCACGTCCGGCCCAACCCAACACGGCCTCAAAAATCTGTCCCAAGTTCATACGAGAAGGCACACCCAGCGGGTTCAAGCAGATATCCACCGGAGTACCGTCTTCCAAGAACGGCATATCCTCCTGACGAACGATCTTTGATACGATACCCTTGTTACCGTGGCGACCGGCCATCTTATCACCTACCTGAATCTTACGTTTCTTGGCGATATAAACCTTAGCCATCTGTACGATACCTGTCGGCAGCTCATCACCGATCGTCAAGTCGAACTTCTTACGTCTCAACTCAGCGTCAAGCTCCTTGTACTTCTTCAAATAATTCAAGATAACCTGCTTGATCAACTCATTTTTCTGAGCGTCTGCCGTCCACTTGCTTACTTGGATGGAGTTATAATCCAATTCTTCCAGAGATTTGCGGGTAAACTTAGCACCCTTAGCGATAATCTCCGTATTCATATAGTCTTTAACACCTTGAGAAACCTTGCCGTTTGTAAGCACTAACAACTTATCAACTAACAAAGTCTTCAAGCTAGCCATCTTTTCTTCGTATTCCTCGTCCAACTTCGGCAAGATCGCCTTATCAGTCAATCTGGATTTACGTTTCTTGACAGCCTTCGAGAACAAAGCGGTCTCGATAACCACACCGCGCAAAGACGGAGTAGCCTTCAAGGAAGCATCCTTCACATCACCCGCCTTATCACCAAAGATAGCACGCAGCAATTTTTCCTCCGGAGATGGATCAGACTCACCTTTCGGAGTGATCTTACCGATCAAGATATCACCCGGCTCGATACGAGCACCAACACGAACAATACCTCTCTCATCCAAATCCTTGGTAGCCTCTTCGCTGACGTTAGGGATATCGGAAGTCAATTCCTCCATACCACGCTTTGTCTCACGTACCTCAAGGATATACTCGTCAACGTGAACAGACGTAAAGAAGTCCTCGCGAACCATACGCTCGTTCAACACGATAGCATCCTCATAGTTATAACCCTTCCAAGGCATGTAAGCCACCTTCACGTTACGTCCCAAAGCAAGCTCGCCTTTCTGGGTTGAGTAACCCTCGGTAAGGATATCGCCGGCTTTCACACGTTGTCCGCGATGACAGGTCGGTTTCAAATCGACTGTCGTACTTTGGTTGGTCTTACGCCATTTCGGGATATTATATGTCTTAACCGCATCCTCGAAGCTAACGAATTCCTCGTCCTCCGTGCGGTCATATTTAATCTTGATACAAGTAGCATCAACGAACACAACCTCGCCCTCACGCTCAGCCATAATCTGAGTACGAGAGTCACGAGCAACCTGCGCCTCGATACCGGTACCAACGATCGGAGCGTCCGTACGCAACAAAGGAACCGCCTGACGCATCATGTTAGATCCCATCAACGCACGGTTAGCGTCATCATGTTCCAAGAACGGGATCAATGAAGCTGCGATAGAAGCGATCTGCTGCGGAGCCACGTCCATCAAGTCAATCTCAGAAGGAGGGACAACAGGGAAGTCAGCCTCGAAACGAGCCTTCACCTTATCGCGGATAAACTTACCGTTATCATCCAATGGAGCGTTACCTTGAGCGATTGTCAACTCTTCCTCTTCCTCCGCCGTGTAGTATTGCAAGCCTTCCTCAGAGAAGTCGACCTTTCCATCTGCCACCTTACGGTACGGAGTCGAGATGAAACCTAGATCGTTGATCTTAGCGTATACACATAAAGAAGAGATCAAACCAATGTTCGGACCTTCCGGGGTCTCAATCGGACAAAGACGACCATAGTGCGTATAGTGAACGTCACGAACCTCGAATCCGGCACGCTCTCTAGACAAACCTCCCGGACCTAGGGCTGATAAACGACGCTTGTGCGTGATCTCCGCCAACGGGTTCGTCTGGTCCATGAACTGAGACAAGGCATTCGTTCCGAAGAAAGAGTTAACCACGGAAGAAATCGTCTTCGCATTGATCAAATCAATCGGAGTAAACACCTCATTATCGCGAACGTTCATACGTTCACGAACTGTACGTGACATACGAGCCAAACCAATACCGAACTGGTTATACAATTGCTCGCCAACCGTACGTACACGACGGTTGCTTAAGTGGTCGATATCATCCACGATAGCCTTCGAGTTGATCAACTCGATCAGGTACTTGATGATCTCGATAATATCTTCTTTAGTCAAAACCTTAACATCAGCGCTTGTAGTAAGGCCTAACTTCTTGTTGATCCTGTAACGTCCCACCTCACCCAGATCATAACGTTTCTCTGAGAAGAACAGGTTCGTGATAACCTCGCGTGCGCTAGCCTCATCAGCCGGTTCCGCATTTCTCAACTGTCTGTAGATATACAACACAGCTTCCTTCTCGGAGTTACTCGGGTCTTTCTGGAGCGTATTATATATGATAGCATAGTCAGACAGATTCTGGTCCTCACGATGCAACAAGATATTTTGCGTGCCTGAATCCAAGATAGCCTCGATATTGTCGCTATCCAGTACAGACTCACGGTCGATGATAACATCGTTACGTTCAATAGAAACCACCTCACCGGTATCCTCATCTACGAAATCCTCCACCCAAGTCTTCAAAACACGAGCGGCCAGCTTACGTCCGATAAACTTCTTCAGGTTTGCTTTCGTTACCTTCACCTCTTCCGCAAGGTTGAAGATTTCAAGAATATCTCTATCGCTTTCAAAACCAATAGCTCTCAAAAGAGTAGTTACAGGCAATTTCTTTTTACGGTCGATGTAAGCGTACATCACATTGTTGATGTCCGTAGCGAACTCGATCCATGACCCCTTGAACGGGATAATACGTGCGGAGTACAACTTCGTTCCGTTTGCGTGCGTGCTTTGTCCGAAGAATACGCCCGGAGAACGGTGCAGCTGAGACACGACAACACGCTCGGCGCCGTTGATCACGAAAGTACCTCTGTCCGTCATATACGGGATCGGACCCAAGTATACATCTTGGATCACCGTATCGAAGTCCTCATGATCCGGGTCCGTACAGTACAGTTTTAACTTCGCTTTTAAAGGCACGCTATAGGTTAACCCGCGAGCGATACACTCATCGATACAGTAACGAGGCGGATCTATATAGTAATCTAAGAACTCCAACACAAAATTGTTACGGGTATCCGCAATCGGGAAATTCTCGGCAAATACCTTATACAATCCCTCCTTCTTTCTCTTTTCAGGAGGAGTGTCAAGTTGAAGAAAGTCTTGGAACGACTTCAATTGAACTTCGAGAAAGTCCGGATACGGGAACTGATTCTTTATCGAAGCAAAATTAACTCTTTGGTTTTCAGCTGTTGAAGACATCTAGTAAGGAATTTATTGAACTTATTGAAATTATAGACACAAAAAGGTTAAGAGTCTTCGTAGTCGGAGACTCTTAACCAAATCACCTGGAAACCAGGTTATAAATACTATTTAAGCTCAACTTCAGCTCCAGCCTCTTCCAACTGTTTCTTCAATGCCTCAGCATCAGCTTTAGCGATACCTTCCTTGATTGCACTAGGAGCGCTATCTACCATATCCTTAGCCTCTTTCAAGCCAAGACCTGTTAATTCTTTAACTAACTTAACGATAGCTAATTTATTAGCACCTGCTGCTTTCAATACAACATCGAAAGAAGTCTTCTCTTCTGCAGCGGCAGCAGCACCACCAGCAGCAGGACCAGCAACAGCAACAGCTGCAGCAGCAGGTTCGATACCGTACTCTTCTTTAAGGATAGTAGCTAATTCGCTAACTTCTTTAACGGTCAAGTTTACTAATTGTTCTGCAAAAGCTTTCAAATCTGCCATTTTTGTATGATTTAAATGATTATTTATCTGTGTAATGTTTTAATGAAAAATTATCTTTCTTCCAAAGTCTTCAACAGACCATGGATAGTTTGTCCTGATGACTGAAGAGCAGAGATAACGTTCTTCGCCGGAGATTCCAACAATGCGATAACATCGGCAATAAGTTCGTTTTTGCTCTTGATATTTACTAATGCCTCAAGATTCTCAGCACCTACATAGAAGCTTTCTTGTACGTAAGCAGCCTTCAAAGCCGGTTTAACGACTACACCTTTTTTAGCGTCCTTAGTAAAATCCTTAATCAGGCGAGCGGGAGCATTAGCGACTTGTGAGAACATCACAGCCGTATTGCCTTTCAAAGCCACGTTAAGATCAGAGAAGTCACCTTCAATGTTCTCCAACGCTTTCTTAAGCAAGTTATTCTTTACAACGACTAACTTAACCTCACGCTTGAAACACTCTCTTCTCAATTTGCTGGTTTTCTCAGCGTCCAACGCCTCGATATCCGTCAAATAGAAATTAGGATATTCCTTTAATGTTTCAGTTAATTGACCTATAACAGTTCCTTTATCTTCCTTTCTCATTGTTCAATTGTTTTTTAGTTTTCTTCAACTGATTTGGGGTCAATTTTAATACCCGCACTCATAGTACTAGAAAGATAAATACTCTTTATATACGCACCTTTAGCCGCAGTAGGTTTCAACTTGATCAAAGTTGAAATAAACTCCTTAGCATTGTCACGAATCTGTTCCGGAGTGAAAGACACCTTACCAACAGATGTGTGAACGATACCGCTCTTATCTACCTTAAAGTCGATCTTACCTTGCTTAACCTCCTTCACCGCATTTCCGATCTCATTGGTAACCGTACCACTCTTTGGGTTAGGCATCAAACCACGAGGGCCTAATACGCGACCAAGAGCACCGATCTTACCCATGATAGAAGGCATAGTGATGATAACATCAATGTCAGTCCAACCGCCTTTAATCTTATTAATATACTCATCCAATCCAACATAGTCAGCTCCAGCGGCAGTAGCTTCAGCTTCCTTGTCCGGAGTACATAATGCGAGAACCCTAACCTGCTTACCAGTTCCGTGAGGCAATGAAACCACGCCTCTCACCATTTGATTGGCCTTACGGGGGTCAACACCTAAACGGACATCAACATCTACGGATGCGTCAAACTTAGTTGTAGTAATTTCCTTCACTAAAGCTGAAGCTTCTTTCAATGTATATGCTTTCCCAGCTTCAATCTTGCCCAAAGCCAACTTTTGATTCTTTGTAAGTTTACTCATCTCAATTGAAGTTTATTAATTATTACCCGGGAATGTCCCTTTAACAGTGATACCCATACTTCTGGCTGTTCCCGCAACCATTCTCATGGCTGACTCGACAGTAAAGCAGTTTAGATCGACTAATTTGTCTTCAGCGATAGCTTTCACCTGCTCCCATGTGATCTCAGCGATCTTAGCACGGTTAGGTTGAGCGGAACCGCTCTTCTTCTTAGTAGCTTCCAACAACTGGATTGCCACAGGAGGAGTTTTAACGACAAAGTCGAAAGACTTATCGGCATAGTAAGTAATTACAACAGGTAATATCTTACCAGCCTTGTCTTGGGTCTTGGCATTAAATTGCTTGCAAAACTCCATAATGTTAATACCCTTAGAACCCAAAGCAGGTCCTACTGGGGGAGAAGGGTTTGCTGCTCCTCCTTTAATCTGCAATTTGATTTGTCCAGCAACTTCTTTAGCCATTGTTTCTAAAATTTTTTAGATATATAACATCAATAACAGAAAGGTAGCACTTTTCGTAACCAGAGTACTATTCTTTCTCAACTTGCATATAACCCAACTCAAGGGGAGTCTTGCGTCCGAAGACCTTAACCATCACCTTAAGTTTCTTTTTCTCGGCGTTGACCTCTTCGATTATACCCGTGAAACCGCTGAACGGTCCAAAAGTAATCTTCACACTCTCGCCAACATAGAACTGGATATCCAGATCCTCTTGTTGTTCCTGCAACTCGTCAACCGTACCTAAGATACGATTCACTTCCGCAGGACGTAATGGCACGGGGGTATCAGAACCACCCAAGAAACCAATCACGTTCGGAATGTTCCGCAATCGATGAGCAACCTCACCGACCAAAGCGGCCTCAACCAGTACATAACCCGGCAAATAAGCTCTTTCTTTCATGACCTTCTTACCGTTTCGTACCGTAAAGGTTTTCTCGGTCGGAATCAAGACTTGAGATACATATTCTCCCAGATCCGTATTCTTCAGCTCAGCCTCTAGATATTCCCGTACCTTGTTCTCCTTGCCACTGATGGCACGCAGAACATAAAATTTCTTTTGGATATCAGACATACCTTAACTGATTAGAAAATTTGGTTGTAGAAGAAACGCATAACAGCCTCGAAGGCCCCGTCAACAACAAAGATCAATGCGGCGATGATAAGGGAAGCAAACATAACAACAACCGCACTATTGGAAAGCTCTGCTCTCGTAGGCCAAGAAACTTTATAAACAAGTTCGTTATAAGATTCCTTAATATAAGTAATTATCTTTTTCATCGAATCTATAGATTTTAGCACGGAAGGAGAGGCTCGAACTCCCGACACCTGGTTTTGGAGACCAGTGCTCTACCAACTGAGCTACTTCCGTAGAAATAGCCAGCCCTTAAAAAGACTGGCTATAACATTATCTAATGCTTGAATTAGTTCTCTAATTCTGTGATCTGGCCTGCACCTACTGTACGTCCACCCTCGCGGATAGCGAAACGAAGACCTACGCTACATGCTACCGGATAGATCAACTCAACCTCGATCGTTACGTTATCACCCGGCATTACCATTTCAGTTCCTTCCGGCAAAGTGATCTCACCAGTTACATCCAATGTACGGATGTAGAACTGAGGACGATATTTGTTGTGGAACGGAGTGTGACGACCACCTTCCTCTTTCTTCAAGATATAAACCTCAGCCTTGAACTTAGAATGCTCTTTAACCTGACCCGGGTGGCAGATTACCATACCACGCTTGATCTCATTCTTATCGATACCGCGAAGCAACAAACCAACGTTGTCACCAGCCTCACCTTGATCCAATAACTTACGGAACATCTCAACACCTGTAACAACAGATTTCTTACCAGCAGCGCCAAGACCGATGATCTGAACTTCCTCACCAACCTTAACAATACCTGTCTCGATACGACCTGTTGCAACAGTACCACGACCCGTGATTGAGAATACGTCCTCAACCGGCATCAAGAACGGCTTGTCGATTTCGCGCGGAGGCAGAGGAATCCAAGTATCACAAGCTTCCATCAACTCCATTACTTTATCTTCCCATTGAGCATCACCGTTCAATGCACCAAGAGCAGAACCACGGATGATCGGAGTGTTGTCACCGTCGAATTGATAGAATGAAAGCAACTCTCTCATCTCCATCTCAACCAATTCCAACATTTCCTCGTCGTCAACCATGTCACACTTGTTCATGAATACAACCAATCTCGGAACGTTTACCTGACGAGCCAAAAGGATGTGCTCGCGAGTTTGAGGCATAGGACCATCAGTAGCAGCAACTACGATGATAGCACCGTCCATCTGAGCAGCACCAGTTACCATGTTCTTTACGTAGTCGGCGTGACCCGGACAGTCTACGTGAGCATAGTGACGGTTTGCAGTCTGATACTCTACGTGAGAAGTGTTGATTGTGATACCTCTCTCTTTTTCTTCAGGAGCGTTGTCGATAGAATCGAATGAACGCAACTCTGAAAGACCTTTCTTTGCCAATACTGTTGTGATAGCAGCTGTCAAAGTTGTTTTACCGTGGTCAACGTGACCAATCGTACCAATGTTCACATGTGGTTTCGATCTGTCAAATTTCTCTTTTGCCATAACTTAATTGTTCTTTATTTGATTAATGATCATGTTCAATTTTCAATTGAGCCGGTGCCGAGACTTGAACTCGGGACCTCTTCCTTACCAAGGAAGTGCTCTACCGCTGAGCTACACAGGCAACTTATAAGAGCGGAAGACGGGGCTCAAACCCGCGACCCTCAGCTTGGAAGGCTAATGCTCT
>OKMM01000137.1_pt1 | contig 28600 bp, 23 predicted proteins | sample 1612131 | NCBI WGS metagenome assembly OKMM01 (sample SAMN04436778, study PRJEB24849) | human gut metagenome | biome: human gut; feature: NICU; material: stool | host: Homo sapiens | place: USA: Saint Louis, MO | collected 2011-05-04 | reverse complement strand
GTAGTCCAAAGTCATACTTCTTTGACGGTATCAATCCGGAAAATTAATTTTCCTAATACTTGTACTACTTGTTGAATTATGTAAATCTCTCAAAGAACTCTTGTCGCTATCGTTTCTCGATTGCGGCTGCAAAGGTAAGGACTTTTTTTTAATCTCCAAATTTTTCGGTGAAAAATTCTCGATTTATTTTCTCTCGTCGATCTCCGGGCGGTTGGAAATTATCGCTTGGCCCAGCCAACCTCATCCCCTACCCAAGGATACCTCCACGTTTCCATCATTTCTGAAGCGCCGTTCTCTCTCGAATGCGGGTGCAAAAGTAATGCTATAAAACATACGGTCCAAATTTATCAGGCATTATTTTGCAAGTTTTTTCTCAAGGAGGGGATCGGGTACATTATATTATAGGATACCCTATTTAGCGTTCAAATTCATCTAAAATAATTAAGTTCGCATCCAAATAGAGATGGAAGAGAGAGTCGAATTTCGTTTTCGAGTTTGTTAGCCGAACCTTAAACCTACTTCTTCATCCCTCGTACGGGAGAACGAACCGGAATGCCAATAAAATTAAAAAAATTATGTCGAGACCAATCAAAAAGGGATTAAGCTATTTTCCGCTGGATACCGATATACTGTCCGACCGAAAAACACGTCGTTTATTTCAAAATTATGGATGCGAAGGTTTCTCCACCTACATGGCGATCCTGTGCGAAGCGTATGGAACCACGGGCTATTACGTCCGATACACGGACGATTTCTGCTTTGACATCGGATTTACGCTTAACCTGAAGGAAGAGCGAGTTCGCGAGATCATCGGATTTTGCGTTGAGATCCGATTATTTAACCGGGATCTATTCGCCCGGCAAGGAATCCTCACCTCTTTCGGAATCCAATCCCGCTATCGGGAAATCAACAAGCGGAGCATATCCCGTATCTCCCCCGAATGGGAAATCCGGGAAGAGACCGCCCCTATTTCTACGGTAGAAATATCGGTTCCTGTTACAGAAACCCCGGTTTTAGCGACAGAAACAGCCCCAAAAGGAAAAGGAAAAGGAAATAAAACAAACACGGTAACAAAAATTCAAGCTAGAAATGAACATTCGACCTCAAATGATAACGGAGAGGCAGGCCGCAGAGCCGAGTTACTCCAAATGGCAGCCAACGCCACAAGCGCTAGCCGACATGCGTAAACGATACGGCGACGCCCAAGGTTTCCTATCGATATTCACCCCCGATCTACAGATCGCCGCCGCCCGTCACCCGGAGCGGACCTATACGGGCACGGCCCCTACGCTGGCCACGATAGCCGTCGGCTACGGTGAACCGGTAGCTATCGTATGGATCTGCATCCAGCTGGAGAACGTAAACCTGTTCGCGGGGGTAAAAGAGAAAATGCCCGTCAGCCGCCAAAAAGAGCTGTCAGCCTTGATTCTCACAGAGTACCCATTTTTAAAGGCTTCCGAGATACTCCTTTTCTTCCACCGGCTGAAATGCGGACGGTACGGACGCTTCTACGGATCGGTGGATGCCTTGACCATCACCACCTCGCTCCTGCAATTCATGGACGAGCGACGGAAAGAGAGCGTCCGCTACCGGCAACCGGACACGGCAGCTCCCGCCACGACCACCCCATCCTCGAGTGGTATCACGTATGAAGAGTATTTAAGATTAAAAGAACAAAAACAGCAACACCATGAACACGAATAGAATCTATGGCCATCAAGAGTTGGCCCTTTTATATTTCCCGAACGTACTCCCCTCCTCGGCCTCCACGCAATTGACCCGTTTCATCCGCCGGGACCCGGAGCTACTGTCTGCCCTCGAAGCCATCGGCTATCGTAAAGGCCTCCGCCTCTACACGCCCTTGCAAGTGCGGACCATCGTCGATCATATGGGTGACCCCGAGAATTGGAACCTTTAATTTCCAAGCCTCAATTATCAATTTTCCAGTATTAACGGCATAACGGTGATTTCTCCCGTAATCCAACTCTTTTTCTCGAGCGAATCACGGCCGTAAATGTTCTCAAAAAAACACGTACATGTTTTTCGAAAAACACGTACGACTTTTTCCGAAAACACGTACGTCTTTTTTTCGGGTACAAATCCCGACATTGACCGACACTGACCGACTGCCCTTTTTTCAGTCTCTTACCTTTGCGGAAAAAAGAAATGATGAATAAACTTGTATGTATCGGGCTAATTACCCTATCCGCATTGTCTTGCTCGGTTTCACGAGATAACAAGCAAAGACTGTATAAACACGAGAAAGACTCCCTCTCGGCAATCCGTATCGACCATCTCTTTCGCCAAGCCAAAAGCGACAGCCGGAATCACCTATCGGCCACCCTGCGCCAAGTAACCTTCTCTTCCCCCGACAGTTCCGGGCGGCAATATCCGCTGTCCGTGACCACCGCCACCCTGCAAGAACAATCCCGGCGATCGGCAACAGACACCTCTTCCCTATCCAGCGCCCAACGATCCACGCAAACCAGTACCGCCACGCACGTATCGCAGGAGAGCAAGGAGCGAAAAAGACAAGCGACCCCTTGGTGGCTATGGCTAGCGCCGGGCCTTGCCCTCATCGTGATTCTCAAAAAAACGACCTCGACAAAATAAAAACTCATCCTATGAACCATAAAAGAAATAAGTATCAGAAAAGAATAAATATACAATTAACAGTAGCCGTGATGTTATGCCTAGCCGGCCTCTCGCTGCTGTTCATGGGATTCTGGTGTAGCCCCACGGGAGAGATCCATAATTCCGTATTAATCGGCTTCGGTGAGGTCTCCACTTTCGCCGGCGCCCTATTCGGGGTGGATTACAAATATAAGGAGAAAAGGAACTATTAAGAAATAAGAAAACGGTAGGTGATAGTATAAATTTTTTTATTACTTTTACCCCTTACATATAATGGACTTATGAGAAAAACCTTTGTTTACCTCTTAATACTAGGCTTAACCTATTTTATTTCTTGTGATAGGCCAAACCATCACCCTTCAATCTTCCAGAAGGTAGAGAGATTAATGCCCCAACATCCGGATAGCGCCTTGGCACAAAAACAGTGGGAACAAGCGGCTTTATTATCCAAACGCTATGAGTTATCGCATGATTCCATAGAAAAAGCACGTCTGGAACAAGAGCTGGAAACAGAAAAGAATAAATGTATAACCTTGAGCAAAAGAAAAGACGTTCTAACCTATGTCATGTAAAAAAATAGCGGAATAAACAATAAATAAAATAATAGGCAAATGAAAACATTCAGTTTTATAGGAGTAACCATCCTGTTTGTAGTGACAGGGTGTGGAGGCAGTCATTCATCGACCGATGAGTTTATTACCGTAGATGTAAATGAAAGTTATTCAACCAAAAAAGAACTGGTACTGCAAGACTTCATGGATGTGGAATACATTCCTCTGGAAACAAACGATGAGTTTATTAATCAGGGATATGTACAAGCGGTTGGTGAAAAATACATAATAGTGGCAAATTATAATAATGATGGGAATATATTCGTATATGACCGGAGCGGAAAGGCCATCCGTAAGATAAACCGTAAAGGACAAGGAGGGGAAGAATATATAAATTTTAGATGTGTTACGTTGGACGAAGAAAACAATGAAATATTTATAAATGATCACTATAAGAAAAGAATAAAGGTTTATGATTTAGAGGGAAATTTTAAACGCAGTTTGAAGCAGAAAACAGAAGGTGACTCTCAGTTCTATTGGGAAATATTCAATTATGACAAAGAAAATCTGATTTGTTACGATGAAATCAATGCTGAGATACCCTTCCTGCTCGTATCGAAGCAGGACGGGAGCATAACCAAGGAAATAAGACCTTCCTTTAAAGAGAAGAAGTACTTTTTTCAAGTCTTACGGATGGAAAATAGTACAAGAGCTGCCGGACCGGGATCTTACAGCAGAATCACTCCGTTTAATGGTAATTGGATGCTATTAGAACCCTCATCAGATACGATCTACACATTGATGCCCGATTGCAGTTTACGTCCGTTTATCGCACGAACGCCACCTATCCATACCATGGATCCGGAAGTGTTCTTGATTCCGAGGTTGATATCCAATCGCTATTATTTCATGGAAGGTATAAAAAACGTATATGATTTCAGGAAAGAAGAAGGATTCCCTAAAACCTACTTTGTGTATGATACCCAAGAAAAGGAGTTTTCTAGGTATATTATATACAATGGAGATTATACTTCTAAAAATGAATTCTATATGGTTATGCTGACCCCTATCAATGCCCAAGGTGAATCATGGGCTACCCTGAACGCTTTCGATCTTTGCCGGGACTATCAAAAGGGAAAGTTGAAAGGCAAACTAAAAGAAGTGGCCGCGACATTGGAAGAGGATGACAATCGGGTGGTAATGTTGGTGAAATCTAAAAAGTAAAAAAATATCAACAGTGATGGAAAACAATTCATCAGCTGGTGGTCATAGGGAATCACGCCAACACGAAGGATGCCGTCATCCGGATAAGGCATTGGAACGATCTGAGGTGAACATAGAGGGCTTTACTACCAACAAAAAGAGCCTCAATAAATGCTAGACAACACCTTTACGAAAATATCGGAGATATTATTTGCTTATATACAGGAAGAAGTATATGTTTGTCGTGAGGACTCTGTAAACACAAATCATCATTCCATTTTCATGGAATGATTCAACTTGTGTAATATTCATTGTTTAAATAATAAAACGCATGAATAAAATCATATATTACGTATCGATCACGTTACTAACGGTTGTTTCCTCATGCGGAAATAAAGAGACAAATGTATCCAGAAAGTTGACCTTGGATAATTGCCCGGTCATAGCACAGGTTATTAATCTGCAAGGAGATCCGGTGACTGATTTAGACTTTTCTTCCGTAAAGGATACATTCAATTTACCATTAAGCTCCTTGCTATCTTCCTTTCAAGTTATTCGCCTAGAAAATTCGGAAGACGCACTGACCGCCGCAGGACAAGATACCCATATAGCCGTGAGTGACCATTATATTTTAGTGAAATCTTTTAGGGCAGGCTCTTCCTGTAAGCTCTATAACCGTAATGGGGATTTCATCAGAAAGATCTCCTCCCAAGGACAAGGGCCGGATGAATATAACTTATCTATTTATGATCAGTATTTAGATGAAAATAATAATAAAATCTATCTAATGGAGATTCGTGCCTCTAAGATATTAGTGTTTGACCTCGACGGGCAGCCACAAAAACACATTCCTCTGGCCTATATAACCCATAAAGGACGATTTGTTATCAATGACGAGAAAAAAACAGTAACCGTCATGTGCATACCTTTTCAGGGAACTCCCACCGCATTGATCTGGACACAGGATTTCGAAGGCAATATCATCCAAGAATATCCGGTCTCCGACCAATTCATGTTGATCCCAAGCACTTACGATTATGAGGTACGGGAGTCATTGAATACCAACGCTTCCGACTTCTATCTTCATAATTGTATAGCCTCGCAAGACACACTTTATCATTATGACATAGACTCGAATACGCTACACCCTGTTTTTACGATGCATACGGGTCATGAGCCGATCTGCCATTATTTCACGGAGCTGCCCAATCACTTTCTAGTCACTTGGTATACACAGACCTCATGGAATAATGAGTTACCCCGTTTCCCGAAAATCCTAGTAGACAAACAAAGCCTTAAAGGTTGTTTCGTGAATTTGAAATGGAATATGCTAGGGAATATAGATGGGCCTACCAATCCGTCCTTCAATCGAGGTTATTTCACTGCGATCATGGAACCTTACGCATTAAAAGAGCAATTGGAAAAGGTTTTGACTTCCAATCAAAAACTATCTCCGGAGGTGTTGAGAAAAGTAAAAGAGTTGAATAATCGAATTACCGATGACGATAATTGTATCGTCTTTATAGGAAAATTGAAAACAAAATAAAAGAAACATGAAAGCCATAATCACAATCTCAGCGATATGCATACTTTTAACGGTAGGATGCAATCGAAACCCAGAGAATCCGGATAAGTTGCGAACCATACTTTTCGAGCGATGCATAGAGACAGAGCAAAAGATGAAAATCTCCGAGATAGCCGATACCATTGAGTATTTAGAGTTGAAGACTCCACATGATATCGTAATCTCCCGCATCTTAAACATTGTCTGCGGTGATAATTTCTGGTTGATTCACACAAGGCAAGGAATTTACAAATTTACGAGAACCGGTGAATTCGTTAAACAAATAGGCCGTCAAGGACAAGGACCCGACGAATATCTCTATATTCTAGGCATAGATATAAGTCCTACTCGAAAAGAGATCATCCATGCGGATACGCAACAGATCTTATATTATGATTACGATGGAAATTTTCTTCGGAAGGAGAAAATTAATGATTACTTTTTTAATATAGTCTTTGTGAATTCTGTATTATGGACTTGTAATCTTTGTATGCATATAGATAAATATATGGCTTGCGCATTGAGTTTAGCGGGTGATACCGTTACTGTCATGCCCAATCCGAATTATGGGATAGAGAGTCTCAACGAGGGATTTTCTTTTGTCTCCTCCTCTGAATTGAGAGAATTCTCGAAATATAAAGAGAATGTTTATATGAAAACCCGCTCGTCAAGAGATACCGTATATCAGTTATCGGGAACAAAATGGAGACCTTATCTCTATCTAGATATGGGTAAATACCAGATGCCCATAGAGTACGAGGCTTGGTATTCCGAGGACGCATATAACAAAAATGCGATTAATTATTGGAATATACCAAGATTGGAGGAAGACGATCGTTACTTCTTTTTCACCGCAGTCAGGCAAAAGCAGACTCAACGGGGAGAGAATGAGAATGATTACAAATTCGTGATTTACGATAAAAAAGAGAGGGAGGGTTTTGTTGTGAAAAATGAGGACGGGATGAAAATCACCGACGATATTTTAGGTGGCCCCAATTTCTGGCCTCGTTGGAGTACTAACGACCTATACATTACGACCATGGAATGGTTCGACCTAGCGCAATGGATAAAGGATAAGAAACGCACCCTATCCCCTACCTTGCAAAAACAGTTCGAAAGTTGGGGAGAAGACACAAATCAACTGATCGTGTTGTGTAGAAAAAAGAGAACAAATATTTTGGCATTTGGGCAAAGAAGATAATCCCATCATAATATTAATGGAATAATTTTTGGTAGTACGAGCAAACTGTGTCAACTAAATATTTTTCATCCGTTGTCATATCCGGCTGAGCCAAATAGACATGAACCTATCATACACGATATACCCATCCGGTTGCCTCAATATAAACTCCTTATCTATTAAGATCCTTAAGGAAGTATTCACGCTACTCACCGCCTTCAAATCATACTTTTTGATGAAGGCGGCAGCATTGACCTCCCGAACGATCCCTTCCTTGGCGATCGCTTTCAATAGCTGGATTTGATTAAATGTCAACAATTGGAAATAAGTCTGGTAGGTATATTCTTCTTCCCGTAAGATCTCCATCATGAGAGAATCAAGAAGCTCCGGAGAAAGTGTTTTTTCCGGTAAAGCGAAGAGACGGTTCAAAAGATATTGCACATACCAAGTATGCCCATCTACCCATGTGTACACCTTATCAAATATTTCTTCCGGAAGCTCCTTCCCTTCCTTCTCGAAGAAAGAATGGGCAAAGGAAAAATACACCTCCTTGCTGATCTTGTCTAAAAATAATTTCTGGGTGGATTGATAGAAGGGGCGCTTGATTGAGAAGAATATATATTCCATCAAGTGCTTTTTACTCCCCGAAAAGATAAAATGAACATTCGGCAAAAATTGAATATAAGAACGCAATAGGCCTTCCACCCCTTTCTCCGGATATTCCATGATTTGCTGGAACTCGTCAATAGCCAGATAACATTCTCTTCCAGACTGCCGCAAGTAGTCGAAAATCTCCTTCAGCGTCTCCTCCTCTTTCGAAGGGACGATATCCAAGGATACAGACGGAATGCCCGATAACTCATCCATTGTTATCACGGGACGGCAACTCTTAAAAAAAGAAAGCAAGGTCTTCAGCGTAGATTGAGAGAGACTATCCAGCTTACCTAAGATCTCCCTTCCCAACAAAGCGACAAACTCACGCAAATTTTGAGTAGAGAAAATATCTAAGTAGAAGCACTTGGCATTCTTCTCCTTTTCTTGTAGCGTATAAAAAACATTCTTGATCAAACCGGTCTTTCCCATACGGCGAGGGCTTACCAACGTGATATTTCTCCCATTATGAAGAGCGGATAAAATCACTTCAGTCTCTTTCTCCCGATCACAAAAATATTCTGGACCTTGATAACCAACTATTAAAAAAGGATTATTCATATTCAGCATCTTATTTGCATTACGCAATTCACGTAACGCAAATTACGTAATAAAAAACCAGAATAACAAGTAAACCGACTACTACTTACATATCCCGACACTCACCGACACTCGCCGATTCCCGTTTTTCAGAGGGTCTATCTTTGCATTGTCATTAGTAATTAACCTTTTAAAATTCAAAATTATGGCAGTGAAATTTAAAGTAGTAAAGCGTAAGGTATTGAACGGCGCAGAGAAAGACTCAGTAAAGAACTACGCAATCGCTAAAACGTCGGGGACTTCGGACCTCAACAAATTATGTAAACTGATTTGCTCTCGCTCCACGCTTTCGTCGGCGGACGTGAAAGCGGTGCTCGATTCATTAAACTGGGCGATGGATCTGGAACTTTCCTCCGGCAACGTGGTGCAATTGGGAGAATTTGGAAACTTCCGTATGTCTATTAACTCCGAAGGAACGAATACGCCCGAGGACTTCGACGCCACCAAGATAAAGGGGGCACGTATTATCTTTTTCCCGGGCTCGGCCCTGCGGACTACCCGCAATGAGGTGAATTTCGAGCCTCTGGAGGTTACGAAAAAGAGCGCAGGTTCTGATAGCGAAAGCCCGGACGAGATATGAGAAAAATTGACCTGATCGTGATTCATTGCTCGGCAACCCGTGAGAATACGGACTATAGCCCGAAGCAACTGGAGAGTGACCACAAGGCACGGGGATTCCTCCGTGCCGGTTACAACTTCTACATCCGTAAATCGGGAGAAGTGGTGAACCTGCGCCCGCTAGAGCAAATTCCGGCTCATGCGAGAGGACACAACAAACACAGCATCGGGATTTGCTACGAGGGTGGACTGGACATCACCGGACAGCCACAGGATACCCGCACACAGGCTCAAAAGACCTCGTTGTTACGTTTGATCCGGCATCTCTTAATCTGCTTTCCCGGCTCATGGGTCTGTGGGCACCGGGATCTCTCAGAGGACTTAAACGGAGACGGGACGATCTCGCCGGATGAATGGATCAAACAATGCCCCTCATTCAACGCGATACCCGAATACAAAGAACTCGTGTATGAGCTACGAAAAAAATAAGTAAAAAATCCATGCTCCCACTAAGGGTTTTCAAATTTGGTTGCGACTATTAGTATAGAAACAACTTAAAATGGAGAATAGCATAGATCATATTATCACAAGGATATTAAGTGGCAACAGCTCCTCGGAAGATTTTCTTTCGCTGAGCGAATGGCTGAACGCAGACGAAAAGAACAAAAAAGAATTTCGGTTGCTAAAGAGTTATTGGGATGCGGAAGTCTCGTTCAGCCATTCCTTAATGCCTAATGTGTCCCTCGATAATTTGAGAAAGAAGATCGACGATCAAAGCAGGCAAAAGAGATTGAGGCTGATCCGTTTCATCGCTACTCCCATTGCGGCAGCAATCGCCTTTCTTGTTTTGTTTTTCGCTACGACGCACTTAAATACCCGGGAAGGGAAGGTTCAGCAATTCTATACCTATATAACCGATAAAAATAAATCTCATTTTACATTGGATGATGGTACGAAGATCATTTTGAACCGGAATAGTCGCTTTACCTACTCTGACGCATACGGTACGGATCAGCGAAAGGTTAATTTGGAAGGAGAAGCCTATTTCGAGGTGGCGAAAAATCCGGAAAGACCTTTCATCGTCGATATGGGAAATGCCTCCATACGGGTATTAGGAACGACCTTTAGTGTAAAAGCCGATAAAGGGAAGGATCAGATCACAGCCGTCCTGCTGGAAGGGTCTATCCGTTTCGAAAGCCCGACACAACAAGTCTTACTCGCTCCCGACCAGCAACTTACATTCATCCGTTCAACGAACAAGATTGATATCCAATCCGTCAACGCAAAAGAAAATCTGGCATGGAAAGACGGCTTGCTAAAGTATAAATCAATAGCGCTTTGTACCTTGCTGAATGAGCTTGAGAAAAGATACGAGATCCCGATCCATATAGAAAACAAGAGATTGCTGGACCCGAATGTCACTGTATCCGGAACATTCAGCGAGGATCAATCTTTAAAGGAGATTTTACAAGTAATATCTCGCAGTTTGCCGATCAAATGGTCACAAAGAGATGGAACTTACTATATTCAATAAAATAAAAATATCAACACATCTTAAAAAAACAAGCAATGCCTATGAGATAACACGGATCATATCTTTCAAAAAAACAAAACCGGCTGCAAAAATACAGCCGGCCCCATTAAAAAGAATTAATTCCTGCTTCTGCTACTCCACGACCAAATTTTGTGGCAGACGCATATTATCAACCTTTTATCAGTACAAAAATATGGAAAATGTTTCGTATTATAGGTCTTTTAGGTCCAAAGACTTAAAAAAAATGCTCTCGGTCCTAAAAATGTCCTTTATTTTACTTTTCTTGACACTGTTCCAAGCGGTAGCGACTAATTCCTATTCACAATCTGTAACGATTTCCGTGAAGACGGATCAGGCCCCGCTAACCGATCTATTCGCTATTATAGAAAAACAAAGCGATTTCTTATTCTTCTATGTGGATTCTGACGTAAAGAACGTAAAAGTGAGCGTGAACGCAACCGATAAGTCCATAGAAAATATCTTATCGCAAGCACTACGCAACACGAGTTTGAAATATTCGATCGAAGGACGAAATATCAATGTATTTAATAAAAACATTGTCGCCCAGCAAACTAAAAAACGTATTACCGGTGTCGTTAAAGATGCGGAAGGAAACGCTATTATCGGCGCTAACGTTGTCGAGAAAGGCACGACCAACGGTACGATTACGGATCTGGACGGTAAATACATGATGGAAGTATCCTCAAACGCGACCCTTGAGTTTTCCTATATCGGTTACATGACACAGTTGCAACCGGTAGGCGGCAAAAACGAGATCAATGTAAACCTGAAAGAGGACACTCAAAAACTGGACGAGGTAGTCGTAGTAGGTTACGGTACACAGACAAAACGTGAGATTACCGGTTCTATCACCAATGTGACCGCTGAGGATTTCAACCAAGGTCTGACTCGTAACGCAGCGGATTTGTTACAAGGTAAGGTGGCAGGTTTAACGATCAATACGGGTTCCGGCGACGTAACGGGCAACTCGACGATTCAATTAAGAGGTATGTCAACCTTGCAAAAGGACCAAGGTCCGTTGGTTGTTATCGATAATGTACCGGGCATGGACATGTCTACGGTTAATCCGCAGGATATCGAATCTATCTCTATCTTGAAAGATGCGTCTTCAGCCGCTATCTATGGTTCCCGTTCAGCGGGTGGTGTTATCCTTATCACTACGAAGAAAGGTTACGCCAGCAAACCGACCATCGCTTATAATGGAGCGTTCGGTGTATCTACCTTGGCCAACAAGCCGAATCTGCTGACGGCGGACCAATGGCGTAGCTATACTTCCTCTACCCCGGGTAAGGATGGTAAGGATTTTGACATGGGAGCGAACACGGATTGGTTCGACGAGATCACGAGAATCGGTTTCCAACAGGATCATGCCGTGTCTTTATCAGGAGGTGGTTCACACCATAACTATAGAGGTTCCCTTTCTTATATGCAACGTGAAGGTATCGCACGCGATAACTCCATGAACCGTTACAACGCCCGTTTCCAATTCTCCCAACGTGCGCTGGAGGATCGTTTGAAAGTAAGCATCACCGGCGTGGCTACCGTTACGGATAACGCACCGACAAATACGACAAACTTCTTGCTTGCCTACAATATGATTCCCGTACGTCCGGTTAAGCTAGAGGATGGATCTTGGTTCGACACACGTGAATACGACCAAGGAAACCCGGTACGTAACCAGAAAGAGAATACACATAAGAACCGCATCAATAATTTCTATGGAACCGCTGATGTCGGTTATACGATTATCGATGGCTTAGAGGCTAAAGTTCTTTTAGCTAAAAGCCGGAACACGGAAGATGAGAGTAAATACAGTAGCATCGAGTCTCAAGCCGGCTACAACGATGGCGGTAAGGCCGAACGTTGGTCGAGATTGCGTGATAAGGATTTGATGGAATGGACCGCCAATTACTCGGCCGAGTTCAATAAGCATAAGATCAATGCCTTGATCGGTTATTCTTGGGAAGAGGAGAACTATGAGGAGACTCACGTACAGACCCGTGGTTTCGTCACTGATTTATTAGGCGCTAACAATTTGGCCGCAGGACAAAACCTGAACCCCGGAGACGCGGAGTCTGAGAAATGGCAAAGTCGCCTGATCTCTTTATACGCAAGAGCCAATTATAGCTTCAATGAGAAATATATGTTGACAGCTACCGTACGCCGGGATGGTTCTTCCAAATTTGGAACGAATAACAAATGGGGTACCTTCCCTTCCGTTTCCGTGGGTTGGAATATCACCCAAGAATCATTTATGCAAAAAGTAAACTGGCTTAACGACTTAAAGTTAAGTGTCGGTTATGGTATCACTGGTAATCAAACAGGATTGGACCCCTACAAAACCCTCGAGCTTTACGGCACAGATGGTGTATATTATGATACCGGTTCTTGGTTGCCTTCTTATAAGATCAGCCAGAACGCCAATCCGGACCTAAAATGGGAACAAACAGCGATGTTGAACATCGGACTTGATTTCTCCGTATTGGATAGCCGCCTAGGAGGTCGTATCGAATGGTATAACAAAAAGACCTCTGACATGCTTTATACCTATCCGGTACCAACCCCTCCTTATTTATATAATAAGATCATGGCAAACGTAGGTGATATGCGTAATACGGGTATCGAGCTGAGTTTGAACGCAGACGCTATCCGCACAAAGGATTTCGACTGGAACATTTCCTTGAACTTGGCTCACAATGAAAATGAGGTAACTCGTTTATCCAACGATGTATTCACGATGGATAAGATCTTATTAGGTGACGTATTCATCCGGGGTGGAAGCTCCAGTGGTACGCACGTATTGGAAGAAGGACGCCCTATCGGACAATTCTACGGTTTGGTTTGTAACGGTATTGACGAGAACGGTAGATATATCTTGGTAGATAAAGACGGCGACGGCGAGATTTCCGATCCGGCGGATTACGACTACATCGGTTCCGCACAGCCGAAATTGACTTACGGTATCACCAACTCTTTCCGTTACAAGAATTTTGACTTATCATTCTTCTTGCGTGGAACGATCGGTAATGATATATTGAACGCGACCCGCATGGCATACGCTCAATCCGGATTCCTGCCGGGAACGAATGCGCTGGACGATCCATTGACCTATACGTTAAGCGAAACTCCTAGATTCTCCAACTATTATTTAGAGAAAGGATCTTTTATGCGTCTCGACAACTTGACTTTAGGTTATAAGATCAAAGCTTTGAACGGTATCCGTGTTTATTTCACGGCACAAAACCTATTCGTTATCACGAAATATAAAGGTCTTGATCCCGAAGTCCCTATGGATTCAGGAGACGGTTTAACCCCGGGTGTAGAACCTCGTGAATTTTATCCGAAGGCACGCACATTCTCTGTTGGATTAAACTTGAATTTCTAATACATAAACAGTAACGATCATGAAAAGATTATTCAAAAATATAATATGTGCCGTACTCGCTCCGGTAGCGCTTGTCTCTTGCATGGATTTGGACGAGAACGTATACGACAAACTTCCTACCGACGAATTCGGGACAACGGAAAAGCAGATCAACGCAATCATGGCTCCGGCATATCAATCTTTGAAAAATATGCTAGCCTACGACGGTCCTTGGGGGGCGGCCGATATGACAGCCGATATCTTGATGGCACCGACACGTGTAGGTGGTGACTGGTGGGACGGTGGACAGTATATGGAACAATGTATGCATAGCTGGAAACCGAACTCTTACTCTGTAGAAAATTGCTGGGATTATTGTACGGGAGGCCTAACTACGGTTAACTCCGTATATAATATTATAGAGAAAAGCGAAGCCATGAGCGATGAGCTTAAGCTTCAATACTTGTCCGAGTTAAGAGGATTACGCGCTTTCTGGTATTATGTAATCGTAGATATCTTCGGTAACGCTCCACTAGTGACAGATTTTGAGGATACCTCCTTGCCCTCCAGCACAAGCCGTGCGGACATTTATAAATATGTGGTTAAGGAATTAACCGAGATCATCCCGAACTTGCGCTCCGATGTATCAGATGCCAGCTACGGTAAGTTTACGCAAGGTGCAGCCCGCATGGTATTGGCGAAGATGTACCTCAACGCCGAGGAATGGATCGGTGAACCGAACTGGAAAGGTGTTGTGGAGCAGTGCGACGAGATCATGAAACTCGAATATATCATCGAGCCGAATTGGAAAACCAATTTCGAGGTTCATAACGAGGTATCACGAGAGATTATTTTCCCGATCTGCTACAAGGCATCTGATGCTTGGGGTAACTCCATTCATCTTTGGACATTGCATTATCTGGATCCCGATGTATTAGGTTTCACCGGCGGTATGTGGAATGGTATCAACGCCCAGCCGGATTTTGTCCGCACATTTGATACGGAAGATCCTCGTTACGAAGGTTCGTTCTTGATTGGCCCGATGATCGACCCTAGCACGGGAGAGATTTTGAAAACGACCCTAGGACATGACTTGATCCATACGATCGACTTAAATGTGGTACCGGGAACTGAGAAAACCGATGCGGATGGTAACTTAACCCCGTGGGGCGAGGTTCACCAAGAAGACGGCGCACGTATCAATAAGTGGGTATATGAGAAAGGCATGCAAAATACCAATATGGAGAACGATATCGCTATCTTCCGTCTGGCCGATGTATACCTGATGAAAGCGGAAGCCTTGGTTCGTATGGGCGGGGATCTCGGTGAAGCTACTCGTCTGGTAAACGCTATCCGGGAAAGGGCTTACGGCAATTCCGATCATAATTACACGAGCGTGACATTGGACGATATCTATAACGAGCGTGGTTATGAGTTGGCATTCGAATTTGTCCGCCGCCAAGATATGATCCGCTTCGGGACTTATCTGAAACCGAGATATATGAAGCCGAAACAGACTCCGGAATATCGTAAGATCTTCCCGATCCCGTTCAAGGCTTGGCAGAAGAATAATAATTTGGTTCAGAACCCGGGATATCCGGCATTCTAATCATATCAGTCTGTTTTTAATATCAATTCTTTAGACCCCAATTCAATTATTAATCATAATATGAACAAATTTATGAAAGAGGTAAATAAACAATCCTGTCCGACTGGAATCTCGAGAAGGGAATTCCTTGGGATGGCAGCCACAGGTGCTGCCGCCCTTACGATCCTGCCCAGTTTTACCGTAGCGGGATTAGGACACGTAGCTCCCAGCGATAAGCTTTATATCGCGAAAATAGGCTGTGGCGGTATGGGAGCCGCCGATTTGGGTAGCTTGATGAATACGCCGCACAAAAACGCAGCGATCACCTGTCTGTGCGACGTAGACGACCGTCAGTCTGCCGACGCTCGTAAGAAATACCCGAAGGCGAAGTATTTCAACGACTTCCGTGAGATGTACGACAAGGAAGGCAAGAACTTCGATGCCGTATGTATCTCCACCCCGGATCATAACCATGCGATCCAAGCTTTCGGCGCTATGCGGATGGGTAAGCACGTATATCTGCAAAAACCGATCGCGCACGATATTTACGAGGCACGTATCCTTACCGAGGCCGCCAAGAAATACAAGGTCGTGACCCAAATGGGCGACCAAGGTAACTCTTGCGACGGTATGCGTACCCTTCGTGAATGGTTCGAGGCAGATCTGTTAGGTGACATCCAGAAGGTATATTGCTGGACCAACCGTCCTGTATGGCCGCAAGGTATTCCTTGGCCGAGCCAGAAGCCTGAGGTTCCCAAGGGATTAAATTGGGACTTATGGGTAGGTACCGCCGAGTATGTGGATTATATCGATAATCTTGTTCCGTTCAACTGGCGTGGTTGGTGGCGTTTCGGTACAGGCGCTCTTGGAGATATGGGTTGCCACATCATCGGCCCTCCATTCAAATTGCTTCAATTAGGTTATCCGACTGAGGTTTCTTGCAGCACGACCAATGTCTACTCCGGTATCTTCGAGGAGGCTTATTATCCTGAGAGTTGCCCGGTAGCCAGCTCGATCCGTTATAAATTCAAGAAGAAAGACGGAAGCGACCTGAATCTCTATTGGATGGACGGTGGTATCATGCCAGAGCGTTTCGAGGAGATCGATCCGGATGCAGACATGACCTGCACGATGGGAGACTTGGATATGATGGACGTAGAAGGCGCAACCGTATTCGTAGGTACGAAAGGTATGGCTTCTTGCGGCTGGGGCGGTTCCGACCCGAGATTCTGGCCAAAGGGACAGAAGGCGAACAAGAAACCGCTGTTCGACAAGGACGTGAACATTCCTCATAAATACAAACGTATCGAAGGCGGCACGAACGGTCATTACTGGGCGTGGATCGACTCTTGTATCGCTGGATACGACAAGGCGGACGTAGAATCACCATTCGAAGGTTACGCCGGTCCGTTGACGGAGACCGTATTGATGGGTAACCTGATCTTACGCAGCTATAATATCCGGGAACAAGTGAAACATAACGACTCGATCTACGGAGAACGCGAGGGTTTTATCTATCCGGGAAGAAACAAGACTTTCCAGTGGGACGGAGCGAACATGCGTATCACCAACTTCGAGCAAGCGAACCAATTCATCAAGCGGAAATACCGCGATGGATGGGAAGATCTCAAGTTATAAAAGCGAACAACAATGGGATGAGACGGGGCATACCCCGTCTCTACAACTAGATAATTTACTTAAATAACTATACAAAGATGAAAAAGATTTATAGCAGTATTATGGCCGTAGCCTTATTCGCATCGGCTCTATCATGTACCTCTGGCAACAATAACAATACGAACAATGCCGGAACGCAAACCGCCCAAACCCAAGCCCTCGATAGCGATGGTATCCCTACGGGAGGCGAGTGGATCACCATGTTCGACGGGAAAACCTTGAACGGATGGCGCGGCTATTGCCGTCAGGATGTACCCCAAGGTTGGGTGGTTGAAGACGGATCGATCACCTATAAAGGTAGCGACAATAAGGCAGACACGGGCTTCGGCGACTTGATCTACGACAAGAAGTTCAAAAATTTCGTTTTCGAGATCGAATGGAAGATCGACAAGGCCGGTAATAGCGGTATCTTCTATACTGCGCAAGAAATTGAGGGTACACCTATTTATTACTCCAGCCCAGAATATCAGTTACTCGACAACGAGAATATGCCGGACGCATGGGAAGGTTGCGACGGTAACCGTCAGGCCGGTGCCGTATATGACATGATTATGCCGGATCCACAACCCGTAAAACCGTACGGAAACTGGAACAAGACGAGAATCGTTGTCTATAACCAACGCGTGATCCATTACATGAACGACGTGAAAGTGCTGGAATTCCAGTTCGGTACACCGGTATGGCGTGCGTTAGTGGATCATAGTAAGTTCAGCAAGTTCAGCACGAGTCCGGAGAAATGCCCGGAAGCTTACGACTTGATGCTACAATGCGGAAAACAACCGGGTTACATCGGTATGCAAGACCACGGTTATGGTGTTTGCTTCCGCAATATCCGAATCAAAGAGCTCTAAAATCGTATGAGAATAGAGATTTGTCAATCTTATGAGGCATTAAGCCTTAAGGCAAAAGAGATTGTTACCTCAGAGTTAGGGCAGCACAAGGCACTTACGCTTTGTGCCGCCACTGGGGGCTCTCCTACCCGGATGTATGAGTTGCTGGTAGAGGAAGCCGGTCGCCAACCGGAATTATTCTCCCAATTCACGGTACTAAAGCTTGATGAATGGGGAGGGATCCCGATGGACCACCCGGGTACGTGCGAGTCGTATCTACGGAACTATTTCGTAGGTCCGCTTCAAATCCCGGAAGACCGGTATATAGCGTTCCAAAGCGATCCGGAGAACCCTGAGGCGGAATGTGAGCGGATCCAACAGATACTGGATCAAAAAGGCCCTATCGACATTTGTATATTAGGAATAGGGATGAACGGCCATATCGCCTTGAACGAGCCGGCTCCTTCCTTGCATACGAATTGCCATGTGGCTCATCTGTCCCAGAAATCCTTGCAACATCCCATGATCGCCGGGGATACGGAGAAACCGGGATACGGACTGACATTGGGCATGGCGAATATCTTTCAGTCACGCCTGATTATCCTTCTTATCAACGGGATAAAGAAGGAGCAGGTCGGGAAATACGTGATGAAGGAAACCTCGTACTTCACGACTATCGAGCTTGCCCGATTAGGAAATAAGGCCGGATGCCTCGGGGCGGCGGCATTGGTGTTTAATCATTGAATCTATCTATCATGAATAAGAATAATTGGATCGTACTCCTCATCTTGTGTATTTGGTTTGTCATTTCTTTTGTTACCAATATATTAGGCCCTATGCTACCGATGATTATCGATAGTTTTGGGCTGAGCCTGACATTGGCCGCATTCTTGCCGTTCTCGTTTTTCTTGGCATATGGCATCATGTCGATCCCGGCAGGAATGATCATCGAGCGTTTCGGGGGAAAGATTTCCTTATTGATCGCTTTCAGTCTGGCGTTTTTGGGTGCGGGGCTTTTCGTCATGTTCCCGACCTACCCTATCGTATTAACTTCCCTTTTCGCTATCGGTCTGGGCATGGCGATGCTACAGGTGATCATATTGCCTTTGATGCGTGAGGCGGGCGGAGAGAAAAAATATGCCTTTAATCAGGTATTGGCCCAGATCGTATTCGGAGCCGCTTCTTTCATGAGCCCGTTCGTCTTGGCCAGACTTATGCGAAAATTAACCGGTGAGGATTCGGCAAACGACTTCTTCATCCGTTTCCTCAAAGAGCTTACCTTGGAGCTCGCTCTATTTTATCTTTACGATTGTTTTTGTCATCATGTTAGTGGTTATCTCTTATGTCAAATTCCCGAAAGTAGAATTAAAGGAAGATGAGAAGGCGGGAACGGTACAGAATTATAAGGAATTGCTCAGGCAAAAACAAGTTATATTCTATTTCTTAGGGATTATCGCTTATGTGGGAACCGAGCAAGGATTGGCGAATTGGATGAGCCTTTTCTTGAATATGTATCATGGGGTCAGCCCGGAAGGAGCCGGGGCTACTACGGTTGCTTGGTTCTGGGGATTGATGTCCATCGGCTGCTTGTTGGGATTGGTGATCGTTAAGTTAATCGACTCAAAGCTGATGTTACGTATCTTCTCGATGATAGCGATCCTTAATTTAGCGATAGCGCTCTTCGGTCCTACGCAAGTAGCGATTATCGCTTTCGCTTGTTGCGGCTTCTCGATCTCGATCATGTTTTCGGTGATATTCGCCTTAGCCCTTAACTCCGTGGATAAGCATCATGGGGCTTTTTCCGGTATCTTGTGTACGGGTATTTTCGGTGGGGCATTGATTCCGTTCATCATTGGTGGACTTGGAGATCTGATCGGGTTGCGCTATTCCATGTTTTTCCTATTTATCACGCTGGGCTATATCTTGAGTATTTCCTATTGGGCAAAACCATTGGTCAAGAATGAGACCGTCAGTCTTAAGGAATTGTTGAAGCAGTTAAACCGTACAAAATAAATATGTATATCTTTGGCCTATAAAATTATCATCCATGAAAAAAGAATCAATCTACCTCGTTCTGGCATTTTTTATACTTTGCGCTCACTCTTTATACGCAAATAAAAGCGTGCGATTGTCTTCTCCAAACGGAAAGATCAAGTTCTCCTTGGTTTTGGATAAGAATAGCCCGGTATACAGCGTAGCGTTTAATAAACAAACCCTGATCCAAGACTCTCCGCTAACGTTGACTTTCGATAATGGGGCGTTCGGGGAAAATGTAAAGATCAACAAACCCGTGTTCAGTACGAAGGAAGAGACCTACGAATTGATCGTTGGTAAGGCGAAACATATACATAGCCTTTCCAAAGAGGTAATCATCCCGCTAGAGGAAACCGTTCAGCCTTTTCGCAAGATTAATCTGGTCGTAAGGGCTTTCGATGACGGTATCGCCTTCCGCTATGAGTTTCCGAAGCAAAAAGGATGGGATTCGTATATCATGTATGACGAGGGAACCACCTTCAACCTACAAAGTAACCCGAACGTAACCACTTTATTCCTCCCCAACTACCAAAGTTCCCACGAAGGTAAATATACGGTCACGGATTATACCGACATGGATAATAAACGATTGATGGATATGCCCGCCCTGTTCTCTTTCCCGAACCATGTTTATATGGCGATTACCGAGGCGGCGGTTCGTGATTACGCCGGTATGTACCTATGGAAAGAAAACGGGGCTCTTCTCGGGAAACTATCACCTAAACTGGGACAAGAACGTATCAAGGTAGAGGCATCCCTACCCCATCAATCTCCTTGGCGGGTCTTGATGATCAGCGATCAAATCGGTTCCTTGATAGCGTCCAATATCCTTACGAATCTCAATGAGCCTTGTAAGATAGAGGATACGTCTTGGATTAAGCCGGGTAAGACTACTTTTACGTGGTGGAACGGAAATGTCGTTCCGGATACGACTTTCCTTGGCGGAAACAATTTCCCCACGAATAAATATTACATTGATTTCGTAGCCCGTAACGGATTGGATTATCACTCGATCTACGGGAACGCCGAGCAAGCTTGGTATGACGAGGATGGAGCCGGATTCGGTTCTCCGGGCCCGAAAGCGGACATCTTGAAAGTCGTTCCGAGCCTTAATATGCAGGAGATTTGCGATTACGCCAAGAGCCAAGGCGTACGTATCCATTTATGGACCAACTGGAAGCCTCTGTACGCGAAGATAGACGAGGCTTTCGCCCAATTCGAGAAATGGGGAATCGCCGGTATGATGATCGATTTCATGGATCGAGACGATCAAGAGATGATCCGCATCCAAGAAGAGTTCTTGGCGAAGGCGGCCAAGCATCATCTATTCGTGCAATTCCACGGAGCTTGCAAGCCGTCTGGATTGAACCGTACCTATCCCAATGAGTTCACCCGCGAGGGTACGCTTAATTATGAGCATTGTAAATGGGACAAGGATACCGATGCGGATCATGACATCCATATGCCTTTTACCCGTTTATTAGCGGGAGCGACAGATTATCATTTAGGTGGTTTCCGCTCTTTGCCAAGGGATAAGTTCAAGAACCAAGAACGTAACCCTTACGTAATGAGTACCCGTTGCCATATGTTAGCGATGTACGTGGTATTAGAGAGCTATCTCGGCATGATTTGCGATACGCCGGAGGCTTACGAGGGACAACCGGGATTCGAGTTCCTGAAAGCCGTGCCTACGACTTGGGACCAAACAGTCGTTCCGAACGCTTCCGTCAATGAATACGTAACGATCGCCCGCAAAAAGGGAGAGGATTGGTTTGTCGGTACGATCAATAACAGCCAAGCACGCAGTATCGATGTAGACCTCAAGTTCTTGGATAAGGACAAGAAATATAAGATAACGATCTATAAAGATGCTGAAGATACGAATATAGACTCGAACAAACTCGTAAAAGAGGTTAAGGAGATCACCTACAGGGATAAAATCACCCTTCCGCTGGCCTCCGACGGAGGATCGGTCTTTCATATTCAACCCATCTGACGCAATCCACCCACTGCAACCCGGGTTGCAGTGGTACTGCAAGGCTGATGCAGTAATACTGCAACGCCCATACAGTAACGCTGCAACGCCCGTGCAGTAATAAGACAAAGCTTTCGGATAAAAAGCAAGTATTGGAGGAACCGGAACAATTGATTACTTTTGTGCTCAAAAGTATATAAATGAGTTACAATTGGAATACACGGACGGAACTTTTGTTTGGAGCCGAGCGTATGGAGCGCTTATCCCGTAGCCATGTATTGGTAGTTGGGTTAGGAGGTGTGGGAGCTTATGCCGCCGAGCAGATTTGCCGGGCCGGAGTAGGAAAGATGACGATCATAGACGCCGATACGGTAAACGAGAGTAATATCAACCGCCAATTGCCCGCCCTTCATTCCACCCTAGGGATGCCGAAAGCCGAGGTCGTAGCCAAGCGTTTGCTCGATATCAATCCCCAGTTGCAACTAACCGTCCTGAATGAATTCCTGCGAGACGAGCGGACGGAGGAGGTACTCCTATCGGCCCCTCTCGATTTCGTGGTAGATGCCATCGATTCCCTAAGTCCCAAGGTATACCTGATGTACCAAGCATATATCCATAAGATCCCCATCGTGTCCTCCATGGGGGCGGGCGCTAAGGTAGACCCGTCCTTGGTACGGATTGCGGATATCTCCAAGACAATCAATTGCGCCCTCGCGAAAGCGGTGCGGAAACGGTTGCGTCCTCTAGGCGTAAGCAAAGGGATTCCCGTCGTATTTTCCACCGAGTTCGCCGATCCGGACGCCGTGATCGAAGTTGAAAACGAAACATGTAAACGTACGACCACGGGAACGGTCTCTTATATGCCGGCCACGTTCGGTTGTTTCCTTGCCTCGCACGTCCTAAGAAACTTGATATGATACAAACCGAAGGAATAACGAAAAGTTTCGGTGCCTTACAAGTATTGAAAGGCATCGACCTCACGATAAACAAGGGCGAGGTTGTCGCTATCGTAGGCCCTAGCGGGGCGGGTAAGACAACCTTGTTGCAAATCATCGGCACGCTCGACGCACCGGATAGCGGGCGGCTGGTTATCAATGGCACGGAGACAAGACGATTGGGCGATAAGGAACTGGCGGCTTTCCGCAACCGGAATATCGGCTTCGTCTTCCAGTTCCATCAATTATTGCCGGAGTTCACGGCCTTGGAGAACGTGATGATCCCGGCACTGATCGCCAAGGAGAAATCGGCCGTGGCCGAGAAGCGAGCGAAAGAGATGCTGGACTTCCTGAAACTCTCCGATCGCATGGCACACAAGCCCGCCGAGCTATCCGGCGGAGAGAAGCAACGGGTAGCGGTAGCCCGTGCGCTTATCAACAACCCGGCGGTCATCCTAGCCGACGAGCCTTCCGGAAGCCTCGATACCAAGAACAAGGAAGAGTTGCACGCACTCTTTTTTGAATTGAGGGACCAGATGAACCAGACGTTCGTCATCGTGACGCATGACGAACAACTGGCTACAAATACAGACCGTGTAATCCATATTAGAGATGGAGTGGTAGAAGCTGCTTATTGAACCCGCAGCTTCACCGTCTTCTGGTCGTGGGCGATCTCCGCACGGATGATGTAGATGCCTGCCGGGAGATCGAACGTATAAGTCGGACGAGCGGGATATAAAGTACGTACCAAACGACCCATCGGCGTAAACACCTGTATCCGCTTCAACGCCTCGCTAGCACTGGCCACTACCCTACCCGATACGGCGGAATAGACAGAGATAGATTCCGCATCGCCTACCCCCTCATTACCGGTAGGCGAGCCCGCACTTAGGAAATAACGTCCATGGCTGCTGCCGTCCAAACGCAAGGTATACGTATTGTCCGACAGCTCCGTACTTTTACGGGTCACGGCATCGTACAGGTAAAGCGTCTCCGCCCAATCGCCGATACCCTCTATCGTCAGTGTAACCTCGCCCTTACCCTCGTCGGCATATACGCCAAGGGGCACTTGGTCGATCCGTCGTACTACGTTCACGCCCACGGCACGAGTCCCGGCGATAGTGTACACCTGCGGGATCTCCTCCAGTTCCGTATCCAGCAAGATTACGGCATCCTTATCTGCCTCATAGCTGTTCGTAGCATCATCCTGCCGCGTCAGCAAGGCCGTGCTGCGATATGCATCCCGCTCCGCTGTCAGCCTCAATACCGGGTTCTTGGCCATAGCGGTACGCAAGGAAGAAGAGACCTTCTCCGGCTCTCCTTGCATCATGGAGGGATCGAAACGAACGACCTTCAGATCGGCACCGGTTGTCGTACCTTCCGCTTTCGTTTTGGCCGCATCTTTCAGCTCTACAAAGAAGGCCTGCATGGGGGCGATAACGGCTCCGGAAGTAGTATCAGTATCTCCATTTTCCCATGCCACATCAAGCGTACCGACAACAAGCCCCTCTCCAATCTTCGTATCCAATGTCCAATATTTTTGCGCTAAGATAGCCTCATTCCCTTTCAAGAAACGAGCGATATCCAACAGATACATATACGGATTACCCAGCAGGAAGTGCTTACCGTCACCATCGGCGATGGCACGGACGGTTCCATTATCCGTATTCCACCATTCTTCCGTTCCATTCGCATCTGTCAATACCACCTCGATAGGCTCGTTATCCGCCAGCTTGCCGGCAAGAGTTGCAAAAGCCGACGAATCTCCCAAGAACCAATCGAATGTATATGGAACATCAGGGAAAACTTTTTCAAACTCATCTGTTACCCCAAGTGAATTATTGTCGTCATCTACTTCTTCCACCAACACGGTAGCCTTTTCAATCACGCTGATCCGTCCCTCGCAAGCGATCGCACCCTCCGGGAACTGGGTCTTGGTATTTGCCACGATCGTAACGGATGGGAGTACGGTGAAAGGAACCGTCAGAAGGCAAGGATCGTCGAAGCCATATCCCGCATAGGCATTCGGGAAATTCACCACTTCATCACTAGTCACTGTTGCGGCCGCACTAAATATCACCACATCATACTTGCCGGAAGCAGGCTCTACCTGCGTCCCGCTTCCGTATGGTTTCTCACCTTTATATTTCAGCTCCGTCTTATTCACATCAATGGCACCCAACTGGATGATATTTGTATTTTCCGCATCCCACCAAGGCACACGAGGACGAGAGATACCCATCACCGAACATACGGCTCGTATCAATTGTTCATATATCTCATAGCCGTTTATGACCGCATCTATATTAATATTTTGCGGATCCGGTACGATATAGTCCCAATTTTGTTTTTGACAAAGTGTTTTCAAACCCTCTGTCAAATAGTTGATATAGGCTGCCTTATCCTCGTATAGTCCACCATATTTTTTTGTAACGAGTGTGTCTATATCCGCATTCCAAACGTTGCTCTTGGCATCGTATAAGAAATCATTGATCATACGTAGGTTGACAACAATCTGCCGATGCATTGCGGTCTCATAACTTGTCAGACCTTGAAATCCATCATGATTTAACCCTTTCTCTGTCGGAACGATGATACGATACACTTTGCTTCGATTGTTATAGTTCTCATTCGCATAGTCCTTCAAATCCGTCTTCAATGTAATCCAGTCTTCAGGCTTGTCTATATCCCCGGTTTCCTTTTTATCGGTAGCTCCGACATAAACGTTTCCAATCGTTTCATTAAGACTCTCTTTTCTTTTCTTCGGATCACTCCCCATCAAACCATAGCGGTATTTCCATATATGCTTTGAGTCTTCCGTAACACCGTCTTTCATTCTATCTTTAATGGTAGCCAACGCATCCGGTTGAATGCTCCAGCCCATATTCTGAAGCAAAAGCTCATATTCCGTAGAAACGGTCAGGTTGGCAGAAGAACACACGTCTACTCGTTTCACGTCGATCTTGGGCTTGGTGCGGTAGATACGCAGACCATCGATGGCGTAGTCCGCACCGTTAGAGTGAAGGGTGTTGTTTTGTACTTCCAGATAATATTTTTCATAACCAACAAGCGATTCGGGCACAGAGAAGGTGTACATTAATTGTTGCCATTTGCCGATGTTACGATTTGTCCAAGATCCCCCATTTACAATTGAATCTTGGAGCGCATTTCCCGAAGAAAAACGGTGTAAAATGACTTCAACCTCTTTACCATCCTCCCCCTTCTTCACTCCGATAAAATTCATATTAATATTAGGAGGAAGAGTACTTCTAGCGGAGGAAAGAGTCATATCATTCACCCAAAAATTAACCAGAATACCAGTATGCTGGCATATCGTACCATCCAATTCCATTTTCACCAAGCGTCCCGGCAAATTCGCTGCATCTACATAAAAGAAATAGCCTAATGATTTTTTTCCCGTATTATAATAAGTCCGATCGTAGATTCCTTCTTTACTAGGAGAGCTACCAAGGAGCATAATCCAACGATATTTTCTGTTAGCAATTGATTCATTATTCGTTGATATTCCCTCTATATTCGCAGTACGAAATAATCCATATTGATTTTGCAGGGGTTTAAGATTATTTTCTATGATGTGATTCTTATAATCATACGGGGCATACTCTGTAATTCCCAAATCCAACCATTTCCCGCTTTCTGGAAAACCAATCGGTGCTATATTGTTCTCCGAGTTTAACTCATCTACGGATATAGTATCACCCCGGTCGAAATTTATATGCCCGATTCTCTCATAAAGATCCGGATGATTATCCGGGTTACGTCTTGTATCATCGGATATTTCTTGCCCCGACTGCAACATAAAACCATAATCACCGGGGATAAGCTTGTATTGAGCTAGCACAGGACTCTTCTTGCCACTTGCACTTATCGCCCGCACATCATACTTCACAAAATCCGTGTTTACCTCTATCGAACTTATCATCTGCTTCCAATGAAGTTTATCTCCCGATTCAATATTTGTCCATGTCCCTCCATCTTTGCGATATTGGTAATAATCTCCCTGCACAATAGTTCTATTATCATCATCGTACCACGCATAGTTATTGGCAATTTGGCCCAATTGTATATTGATCGTCTTGCTGTTTTCAGGAACGTATATATCCTCTTTAATAAAAGGAATCATATCATTCGCTCCGGAAGCTTTTATTCGCTCAGCGATCTCCTTAGCCGGACGAATAACGAACTTATAGCGTACGGAAAGGGTTGGTTCTGTAAATTCCTTGGAAGCTATGTTTTTATCATTATAATCTGTATTTTGGCTCACATCACAAAAAACAACATCGTCTTTCACCGTCTGTACTTGATATTCAATCGTAGACGCTCCCGGTACATTTTTGCCTGTGGCAAAACCTTTATACCAAAAAAGAGAAGTTCCTGCATCCCGTAAACAAGTAGGATACTTGTTCGGTTCTAAGGAACCTCCCTCCACAAAAGAACCATCATCCATAGGATTTACATCTTTACCTTTTATATTATCCTTTGTCAAGGTTTCACCATCCAATCGATACCAACGGACATACCAATCATACTCTGATAGATGAACACTTCTTAACTCCGGAATAAACAACTCCCTCGCTTCCCCGTCCGCTATATACACCGTATCCACACGTTCTGTAATATCGGTTTGGGGTGAACCATTCTTATAATTGATTGTGTACGTCTGCCCCCACGCCGACGCAACCGTACCGGCGGACAGGATCAGCAAGCAAGTTAATAACAGGGATTTATATCGTAGGTTGATTGATGGTTTCATCCGTCAGGTCCTCCTTTCTTAGTTTGTTGTTGTTATATTATGGTTGTTGTTGTTTTTCGTAGTTTCTTATTTGAATGGTGTAAGGGATTTGCATCTCTTGCTCCATGTTCTCGCCGTATTTTATCACGAGTGTGAGGACGACCGTGGCATCCGCTTCTCCGCCCAGTTCTTGGGTACGGATCGTGAAAGAGCCGGCTTTCTTCAGACCGCCTTGTCCCGTACCCGGCGTAAGCGCAGTTTCGGGAATATCCAATTCCGCATCCGTCTCAAAGCTCGTTCTGTCTACGTTTATGGCCGTGATTAGCGGTTTATTCGCATCGGCATTCTTCCAGCTGACGGAACTGTACTTCTCTGTCGCGACATTTCCCCCCTCCTTTTCCTCATAGCCCTTGATGGAGAAATCTCCTGTCACGCCATCTATGCCGGATATCTCGAAACGGATCGACAAGTCGCCGGCGGCTTGCAGGGTGTGTTCTACAGGTGTCAGGATCTGCACGCCCGTCTTCTCACCATAGACCAAGGCGGTCGGGTAGACTCCGATGGGGAGGCGTTGCTCGGCTACTTCCAATTTTGTCGTGATGTTGGTTATCAAGACCGGGATAATCAGCAGGTCGTTGCGGCGCACGAAACCGAAGCTCGTGGTATGCTCCGTGCGAGGACGGCCTTCGATATCGACACCCAGCAGGATCTCTCTCGCCCCCGCATTGCCTTCGGGGATGTAGCGGGTATAAGTCTTTATGTTGTGGCCTTCCGCACCGTCCTTGATCTTCGCAGGTACCTCTTGATTCGCTTCGGAAGGGATGATCTCCTCTTTAAATAAATCCGTTTCCTCTACCGTCTCTCCAGTCGGAAGATTCGGGGCCAGTCGCTCCGCACCACCTTCTCCGGCAGTCTCCAAATACTTGTTATTTCCCCAAGGCAAGAGCC
>OKMM01000122.1_pt1 | contig 29931 bp, 31 predicted proteins | sample 1612131 | NCBI WGS metagenome assembly OKMM01 (sample SAMN04436778, study PRJEB24849) | human gut metagenome | biome: human gut; feature: NICU; material: stool | host: Homo sapiens | place: USA: Saint Louis, MO | collected 2011-05-04 | reverse complement strand
ACCCATAGGTGCTTGTTTTAATCGCTCACCAATTTCTAAACGGTAATCACGGAAAATATCATAACCGGTTCCGCTCATGGTACGGTCACTCATCCATTGGAAAAAGAAACGTCCAAGAATACTAATAAGAATGATAATTACAGCTTTTAAAATTATTGAGGAGGTCAGTGTATCAAGGTTCAACATGATTAAAAATACACTGAGCATCATAAAGCTTTGAAAAAAGGATTTTAAAATATTGCACAGTATTCCAACTGTTATTTTTTTTCTGCTGGAGCCGGCGATTTGATAAATACGAGAAATCATTTCAAACATCTAAGATTCTCCTTTCGTTTTGGAAGTTACCGCATCTGAATAATTCTCCCACATTTCCTTATAAAGAGGGCAGTTCTCTAACAGTTCATTTTGCGTTCCGCATCCGGCTATTTTCCCATCAGCTACAACAAGGATTTGATCGGCATTGCGGATTGTATTCAGACGATGTGCAACAACAATTAGGGTTTTCCCGGAAATTAACTTACTGATTGCTTCTTGTATCAGTGCTTCATTTTCCGGGTCTGCATAGGCAGTTGCTTCATCAAGAATAACCACGGAAGCTTTTTTTAGCATGGCACGCGCTATGGTGATACGTTGGCGTTCTCCACCAGATAGGCGGTCTCCGGCATCTCCGGCCATAGTGTCGTAGCCTTTTTCTAATTGCATGATAAAATCATGGCAGTTTGCAGCTTTTGCAACGGTTTCTATTTGTTCGTCCGTTGCGGCTGGATTTCCCATGCGGATATTATCACGGATGGTTTTATCAAAAAGAAAGTTATCCTGTGCAACATAACTGATTTCTCCCATCAGCTGCTCAAAGGGGATGTTGCGAATATCCTGTGAACCAAAAAGCACAGTCCCGGAGGTGGCATCCCAAAACCCCGCCATTAATTTGGCTATGGTAGATTTACCAGATCCGGATGGGCCGACAATCGCTGTCATTGATTTCGGTGACGTCTTAAATGAGATATCGTGCAGCACTTCACTTTTGTTATAACCAAAGCAAACGTGACTAAATTCAAATGTCGGTTCTGTGAGAGTAACCGGGTCCGCAGGCCGCTGCAGTTCAGGAGTTTTTAAGAAGGCAGTAACTTGTTCAAGGTTTCCTTTGATCATACTCACCTGCTCCATGGCTTCCGATACTTTCATCAGCGGCCCTGTAAAGCCAAGGGGGACAATAAGACATATCATCAGAACCGGTAAAGTAATCGAACCATTCATAAAAAGCAAAGCACCGATAGGAAGCGTGCCAAGTAAGGTGGAGGGAAGGACTGCGCGAGCGGCCGCATTCCATAGCCAGCACTCGCTCCACCATTCCATGGTGCAGTCGTGGAAGTAATTGACAGCTTTTGAGTATTGACCATAGGACGAGCTGGACCGGTTAAAAGCTTTAATGACCTGAATACCATTTACATATTCCACAAGAGAACTGTTCATTTCATTCGCAGAACACATATAGTTTTCCATACGGGAGGCATATCCGCGCATCATGGCAGCGAAAAACAAACCTCCCAACGGGACAGTAATTAAAGAGGCCAGCCCCATACGCCAATCCAAAATAAAGATTAATAGAATACTGCATAGCGGTGCTGTAATGTGGGACGGAAGTTCAGGCATAAAATGGGCCATAGAATCCTCTAGCTTTGCTACATTATCTACAATTAAGTTTTTAAAACTGCCGGAAGGGGTTTCCAACATGACGCCCATGGGAACCTTCGCCATTTTATCGGCAATTTTTTCACGTATATTTTGTAAAATAGTAAAGGAAATACGGTGGGACAGAAGGGACGACCTCCATATAAGGAATGTCTTAATGCACTGGCAAAGTGCCGCGATTCCCGCCAATATCACCGTATCTTTAGTAGTAGCTGTTCCGAAATAGAGTGAATCTGCCAACATAGCCAGCATAAGGAATGGAACCATACCAAATAGTTCCCCTAAAACGGCCATAAGAATGGAAAATTTCATTTTCCCCTTGCTACTGCCAACAAACATAAAAAGCTGTCGGATTGCCCCCGGTTCTTTTGATTTCATATAAACATCTTCCTTTCTGCTAATCAGAATTGGTAAATGGGTATTGATTTTTTAGGAAAAGGGTGGTAAAATCTATATTACAGCGTAATATTACAGTGTAATATAGTATAGAATGGAGGGGAGGAAATGTCAAGGGATTTCCAGCAAACTCATGAAAAGCTTTTGGCCTGTGCAAAGAAACACTTCTTAGAATTTGGCTTTGAAAGAGCCAGTATTAGGGAAATCTGTAAAGACGCAAATGTAACCAATGGTGCCTTTTACAATCATTTTGCTGATAAGGAAGCTTTATTTGGTTCTTTAGTGGAATCAGTTGTTCAGACAATCCAAAAGATATATTCAGAATCAATAGATAAGCATTTTGATTTAGTAAAAACAGATGAGCTTAAGAATTTGTGGAGGCTGTCAGAAAGCACGATTATCCAGATAATTGAATATATTTATGAGAATTTTGATGTATTCAGGCTGCTTCTGATGTACTCGTCAGGAACAAAGTATGCAGGCTTTTTAGACGACTTGGTACGCGCAGATGTGCAGGAGACAATAAAACTCATTGCAGAATTAAAAGCACGCGGTGTACCTGTCAATGATTTAGATGAGGACGAGTGGCATATGTTGGTCCATTCTTACTATGCTTCAATTGCGGAAATTGTTATGCACAATTATCCAAAGCCAGCTGCATTGAAGTATGCCCATACGCTATCGGTATTTTTCAGCTCGGGCTGGCAAACTGTTTTGGGGATTTAATCCCCAAAAAATTTCCCTGACGGTTAGCTGCATCTAACTATAAAACATGAAATTAGTCATAACGAAAGGACGATTAAAATGCAAAAATCTAATAAACTAAATGGAAAAGATCTTATCAATGTAGGAATTTATACTGCCATGACTCTTGTAATATTTTTTGTTTTCGGATTACTGACCTCACTGCCTGTAATATATCCATTCCTCCTGTTTATCTGGCCGTTTGTATGTGGCATTCCTATGATGCTGTACTACACAAAAATCCAAAAATTTGGGATGCTGACAATTACAGGTGTCATCTGCGGTCTGTTTTTCTTTCTTATAGGCTATACATGGATTGGGCTGGTGGGGTGGACACTGGGCGGAATTCTTGCTGATATTGTGTTAAAGGCCGGCCAGTATAAAAGCTTTAAAGTTACCTTCCTAAGCTATGCGTGTTTTTGTCTTGGGATGATGGGATGCCCTGCGAATCTTTGGATTGCCGGTCAGTCCTACTGGGAAAATATTCACAGCTCCATGGGGGACCAGTACGCAGAAACATTACAATCTATGATGCCATCATGGATGATGTATGCAGGATTTTTGATTTTGTTTGTCGGCGGGATTTGCGGTGCTTTGCTCGGTCATAAAATGCTGAAGAAGCACTTTGAGAGGGCGGGTATTGTTTGATGCACATGCTTGCTGTTACAGAGACGAAAGGATTCCATTTAGACCCACGGACAAAATTACTGCTGATGGCCGTTGTAGCTACCGCCGAGTTTTTATACGGCCATACTGCTTTTATGCTTGCAGTGGCTTTGATACCTTTTATTCTATTACTTACAAACAGGCAGTATAAGGCAGCAACCATTTTTATAGTTCTGTTTGTAGCTGCTTTGGTGGTTAAGGAAATCCAAAACTCAATTCGTTTTCATATGGTTGTCAATATGGTTGTAGTTTTATTGGTGGGATTGGTTTTAAGGCTTTTTCCTGCTTTTGCAATGGGAAATTACATAATTAAGTCTACTACTGCCAGTGAGTGTATTACATCACTGAGCAGAATGCATATCGGTAGGAATATTACCATTCCTCTTTCTGTATTATTTCGCTTTTTACCTACCATGCAGGAAGAGTCAGCAGCTATTAAAGACGCTATGAGAATGAGGGAAATCCAGTTTGGTACGAAAAAATTTTGGCAGAATCCAATGGCACTGCTTGAATATCGTTTCATACCGCTTATGATTTCGGTTGTAAAGATTGGTGATGAACTGTCTGCAGCAGCATTAACCCGTGGGTTGGATAATCCAGCGGATCGGTCAAGTATAACGAGAGTTGGATTTACCTGTTACGATGCCATTGCGGTAGTAATTTCAGGCGTTATGCTGTTTGTCACCTTATTTATTATTAAATGGTAGAAGGGGAAGTGAAATGATAGAAATAAAAGATGTGTCCTTTACCTATGAAAGCGGAGAATCAGAGAATAGCCTGCGTAATATTAATTTGAAAATCAAAGATGGAGAGACTGTTTTACTGTGTGGTGAATCTGGTTGCGGTAAAACAACTTTGACACGCCTGATTAACGGATTGATTCCACATTATTATAATGGACAGTTAACGGGACAGATTTATTTGGATGGGAAAGAGGTAAAGGATTATCAGCTATATCAGATTGCTCCCATGGTTGGCTCTGTATTTCAAAACCCGAGAACACAGTTCTACAATGTAGATACGACAAGCGAGATTGTGTTTGGATGCGAAAATATGGGGTTGCCGGTGCAGGAAATGCTGGCAAGGCTTGAGAATACAACAAAATGCCTTAAATTAGAAAATCTGCTTGGACGGAGCCTGTTTGCTTTATCTGGTGGAGAAAAGCAGAAGATAGCCTGTGCATCGGCAGATGCTATCGGCCCTAATACTTTGGTTTTGGATGAACTGTCCTCTAATTTGGATATTTCTTCGATAAAAGATTTAACAGAAGTAATTCGCTAATGGCAATCTGAAAATAAGACAGTAATTGTTGCCGAACACCGCCTTTATTACCTGGCTCCATATGCGGACCGAATCATATATATGAAGCGCGGAGAGATATGTAATGAATATACAAGAGAGGAATTTTTGGGACTAGACCCAAAAGAGTTAAAGAAAATGGGATTACGTGCATTAAATCCATTTGACTTGATGCCTGAAAAAACCCCTGAAGCAAATGAAAAAAGCCTGCAGATTGATAATTTTTGGTTTTCATATGAAAAACGGGGATATCCGATTGTAAACATACCGGATTTAACATTGCCGCAGGGAGAAATCATTGGAATCATTGGTGACAATGGAGCTGGTAAATCCTCTTTTGCCAGATGTCTATGCGGATTAGATAAATCTTCAAAGGGCACTTTGAAATTAAATGGCAATGCCCTTAATGCGAAGAAGCGCCGGCATATTTCCTATATGGTAATGCAGGATGTAAATCACCAGCTTTTTACAGAAGATGTTCTTGATGAACTTTTGCTGAGTATGGATGGAGAAAATGAGGAAGAGGACAAGGTTCGGGCACAAGAAATTTTGGCCGGGCTTGATTTGTCGGATAAACTGAAACTGCACCCAATGTCATTATCCGGTGGAGAGAAGCAGCGAGTTGCTATTGGCAGTGCGGTTGCATCTGGAAAAGAAATAATCATATTTGATGAACCCACCAGCGGGTTGGATTATAGACATATGCTTGAGGTTTCAGAAAAATTAATACAGCTAAAAGAAATGAAAAAAACGTTGTTTCTGATAACGCATGATCCTGAACTGATATACAAATGCTGTACACATCTTATGTTTATTGAGCATGGCCGTATATTATGGCATCGGCCTATGGATAACGAGGCTGTAAGACTTTTACAGGAATTTTTCTCCCACGAAAAGGGTAGTTCAGCAATGGCTATATGAAAGCGAAAGAGTACTTTGAAGTGGGCTGAGAGAAATGTTATTTGTCATAAGGACTAAAGAGAATTTATTTCGGATATAGAAATATGTAAGAGTAAGCTGGAAGTTAATATAATGATTCAGGCCGCAGTACTTTTTATAATAGATGACAATGTCGATTTATCAAAAAGTCTGCGGCAATTATTTTATAATTTAATATTAAGGTGAAACGAAATTTAATTGAATGTTTCATAAAGTCATCTCCGGTTCTGTGATGTGACAAGCCCTTGACATGAAACAAACTGTTAAAATGGGCTATTTTGAAAAAAATACACATTTAATGGGGTAGAAATATTAAAAAGAATCCTGTAAAATACAATGGAGTTAGTTACTGCTAACACACCGAAGTTTTAGCTGTTGGTTAGTAGAAACTAACTCAAACCACTATATTACAGGAGGATCTTTATATGAGTGAAACAAAGGGAAGTAAGTTTAGTATCAGAGACGTAATCACGGTTGCAGCCATGTTGGTAATCAATTATATGATAGCAATGGTGGTCAGCGCTGTCACATTGCCATTTTCAGAAGTGTATTTATATGGTTCAGCCGCCATTGACGGCTTTTTAGGAGCTGTATTCTTCCTTGTAGCGGCAAACCGGGTGAATAAACATGGGCTGTTGTTTGTTTGGGCATTTGTGTATGGCCTTATCCAGGCACTTATGGGTTACGCCTTCTTGCTGCCATATTTCCTGATTGTAGGCGCTATTTCCGAGCTGTCTATGATCGGAAAAAATACATACAGAAAACCGGTCCGCAATATGATTGGCTGGGCTTTAAACAGTATCGGGAATTTCGTTGGATGTGCGGTGCCTCTATGGTGGGCATGGGACAGCTATAAAGAAATGGCATTAAAAAGCGGTTTTTCACAGGAAACCTTAGATATGCAGTTTTTAATGTCAACCCATCCGGGGCTGATGCTTTTGGGCTGTGCAATAACCGGTCTTCTTGCTGTATTAGGTGTTCTGTTCGGGCAGAGATTATTAAGAAGACATTTTCAGAAAGCTGGTATTTTGGAATGATTATGAATAATAGTAACATCAGAAAAGTGGAGCAGATCGATGGCAGGACAGTGCTGCTGCTGGCTGTCTGCGCATGCTTCACTTCCTTCTTAAGCACCAGTTTACTGGGACATGGTTTATATATGATATGGCTTTTTCTATTGTTATGCTATTTTGAGTTATTTACGATGGGATTAGGAATGTTGGGGGTATATATCCTGTCAGTAGCTTGGCTGGCTATTAATACAAAATATCATATCTCTTTTCCATCACCGCTGTTATTTCATATGCTTTATCGTCTGTTGATGCCTGCGATGATTGTGTGTCTGATAGTGCATATTCCTTCAGGCAAACTGACTTCCAGTATAAGGAAGCTGCCGATTCCCGAAAATATTATGCTGATTTTAATTGTCATGCTCCGGTTTGCTCCCACCGTTGTTCATGAGTTTGGTGAAGTAAAAGACGCTATGAAGGTAAGAGGCTTTTTGCGGTCTATAAGGACAGTCTTTTTTCACCCGCTTAGGACATTGGAATATGCAATTGTCCCTATGGTTTTCAGAAGCCTGAAAATAGCGGACGAACTGGCGTCATCAGCCATTGTCAGAGGAATTGAGAGCCCGTATAAGAAAGATAGCTATTACATTATAAGGCTGACGGCAAAAGATGTTCTCTTAGTAATGTCCAGTACCCTCATTGCTGTTGTTTGCTGCAGGGTTTAAATCAATGGGGGTTGGCGGCGGATTAGTCTGGATTCAGGCGATGTGATTATGGTATACAACGGGAAATTGATTAAGAATTCGGAAGGTATTAGCCCCCAAAGAGTTAGTATTTATCCTGTTATCGTCCATGCCTGTGAGAATATGGGACACGCGGAAGCTCTGATCAGGAAACCGCAGATAATCTGCAATATGATAGAAGCATAATGGAGGATTAAAACCATGCCGGAAAAACAGGAAGTGCAGGAATGGTACGGCCGAAACGCCAGGGTTATGCACAGTGACAGTGATTGCTTAATAGAACGGTACGAATGCCAGGGAAAGGGTTTGATTGTTACATATAAAGTATTTGAGGGAATGGAAATGGTATTCATGGAGTTTAATTCCGAAGATGCTTTTATCCCAGTAATCCCATACAGCGAGATTCTGGAGATTACCTGTTGCCGCAGGGGGAGAGTTGTCTGTGAATTTGCAAATAATATATGTGCCCATCTGTCGGAGGACCATTTCTGGATTGGCAGCGGGGAGCATCTGCCAGCTTCCTATTATTTCCCCTTCGGTTACTTTGATGCCGTTGCTCTGGTGATTGACGAGAGAAAAATGAGTTTGTCCACGAAAAAGATTATGGCGGATTTTTCCATAGACTTTAAGGCGATTGAGGAAAAATTATCATTGAACACTGCATGGTATATCAGCAAGATTCCTTCCAAATTACAGCGATTGTTTGATGAAGTCTATGAGGCAAAAGGGAAGGAGAGCACTTGCTACTTTGCAATTAAAACGTTGGAACTTCTTTTCTATCTACAGAATATTGAACGAAATGATGCTGAGGAGGAACAATATTATCCCAAAGACCAGATCGAGGCAGTCAAAAAAATCTGGAACTACATGATTACACACTTAGATGAGGAGCGTTCACTTAAACAATTGGTGAAAGAAAAAAATATGGGAACTACCATGTTTCAAACAATATTTAATCATGTTTATGGAGATTCCCCCTATGCATTTTTGAAGAAATACAAAATGGGGATTGCTAAAAAGCTGATTTTAGATGGTGAAATGAAAATTGGTGAAATTGCCTTTTCATTGGGGTATTCCAATGCAAGTAAGTTTTCTGTTGCATTTAAAGATGTCTATGGTATTTTGCCAAAAGATTATAGAAAGCTGAGAAGCTAATAAGAAGATGGAGAATAAAAATGGGAAAAGAAATAGAAATGCAGCATGTGACATTTTCATATCAGCATAAAATCCTCCAGCTTACTGATATCAATTTAAATATAAAGGCAGGGGAAACGGTGGTTATAACCGGTCCGTCAGGCAGTGGGAAAAGTTCACTGACCCGAGTTATTAATGGACTGATTCCTTATTTTTATGAGGGCGATTTAAAAGGGACCGTCAATGTAGAGAAACAGCCCCTTTCCAGTTATCCATCCTGGGAGAGGGGAAAGATTATAGGCAATGTGTTTCAGGACCCGCGGAGCCAATTTTTTGCCAATGAGGTGGCAGGGGAGATTGCGTTCGGATGTGAGAATTACGGGTATTCGCACGAAGAAATTGTGGCCCATGTCCATGCTTCAGCCGATAGTATGGGCATAGATGATATATTAAATTATAATATTCGGAACCTTTCCTATGGAATGAGACAGAAGGTGGCGATTGCTTCTGCCGAAGCAATAGAGCCTGAAATTTATGTTATGGATGAACCCTCCGCAAATTTAGATACGGATTCAACAGAGAGATTGGGTAATACAATAAGGAAACTGAAGGAAAAGGGAAAAACAATTCTGATTGCGGAACATAGACTTTATTACTTGATGCCAATTGCAGACAGGTTTCTATATATAAAGGATGGCCGCATTATGCATGAATTTACGCAGGCTGAAATCAGGCAGCTGGCCGCAGAAGAAATCCGTAAGCTGGGTTTAAGAAACCCTGACCTACATACGGTGACTTGTTCTCATATGCCATTAGAAAATAACAGCGATGTGATTTTAGAAGTAAAAGATTTATGTAAGACGTTTGGCAAGTTAGTGGTTGCAGACCATATCAACATTTCCTGCAGGAGAGGAGAATCTATCGCTATCATAGGTTCCAATGGGATGGGGAAAAGTACAATGGGAAAAATGCTCTCCGGATTATTAAAAGAAGATTCCGGCCGTGTTACTCTGTTTGGAAATAAAAGCAACATAAAAAAGAGAAGGGGAACGGTCTGGTATATTCCCCAGGATCTCGACAGCCAGTTGTTTGGTGAAAATCTGATAGATGAACTGATACTGGGCAGTAAAGAATCACCGGAAATAAGGGAAAAGGCTGGGCAGATATTAACTGAACTGGATTTGTATGAGTTTAGGGAACAACACCCATCCACTTTGTCAGGGGGGCAAAAACAGAGGCTCGCATTGGCAGTGGCGTTGATGCATGAAGCCCCCATTATTATCTTAGATGAACCAACCAGCGGCCTTGATGGGGTAAATATGAGAAAGGTAAGCCATGTTATTCAGGAACTGGCTGGGAGAGGATGTACAATTCTGGTGATTACCCATGATGCAGAATGTGTGCTGTCTTGCTGCCAGAGAGCAATCCGGTTGGAAGAAGGAAAGGTGACAGACGATTTTGTGATAAATTCTGCCGATTATTTACTGGAGAAAATGGGATATTGAGCTATCTGTAAGAGGATAAAGTTGTTGGAATTTCGGGCTATTTTCGGGAAATTATTTTGAAATGGAGTAGAGAACCGCGGATTTTTTCGTTATAATACACTACAGTTAGTCAAATCTAACTGTAGTGCAAATATTATGGAATTGGAGGAGCAACAATGAAACAGGAAAAGAACAAGGAGGAAAAAAGGAAAACAGGAATGGCACGTTGCCTGGAGCTGGCATCAGAACACAAAGGGTTAGTGATTATTTCAGGAATTCTGTCTGCATTGGCGGCAGTATGTTCGTTTATACCTTATCTGTCAATCTATTTTGTTATCAGGGAACTGATTTTGGTGTTTCCGGATATGCCTGCAGCAGATATGCCTGCCATTTTGATGTGCGGCTGGTTTGCCCTGGCCGGCATTGCTGGAAATGTGGTACTTTATTTCTGTGCTCTGATGTGTTCCCATCTGGCAGCTTTTGGAACATTGTATGAACTGAAATTAAACTTTGCGGATTATATCACTGCAATCCCGTTAGGATATCACCTGACCATTGGAAGCGGCCGTATGAGGAAAATTATGGACGAGAATATAGAAAGTATCGAAAAATTTATCGCCCATCAATTCCCGGATTTTGTTGCATCTCTTGTGGCTCCGCTTATTTTAGTCATAATTCTTTTGGCTGTTGACTGGCGTTATGGTGTTGCCTCTCTTCTTGGAATTGTGCTGGCCTTTGCCATTCAATTTTCAGGATTCAATGGGGCGGCCAAAGAGAAGATGCACCGTTTTCAGTCTGCCCAGGAAGATATGAATAATGCATCTGTGGAATATGTGCGAGGGATGCCTGAAATCAAAGCCTTTAATCAGACGGCAGATTCATTTAAAAGATTAAGCAGATCCATAACTGATTACACCTCCTTCATATTGGAATATGCCATGGGGTGGAGGAATTGCATGCCGGCGTTTACAGCGATTATCCACAGCATCTATTTGTTGCTGATTCCTGTAGGTATATTGATTGGAAGGAATGTGACGGATTACAGAAACTATTCCCTAACCTTCATTTTTTATTTGATTTTAGTGCCGGCCATATCTGGTATCTTAAATAAAATCATGTTCATTTCGGAGTCGTTTACCCAGATTGACGGCAATGTGGAGCGTATGGAAGAAATTTTACATATACCTGTTTTGCCGGATTACAGAGGTGGCGCCAAGGAGCAGGGGAAGGATATTGTCTTTGATCATGTGAGTTTTTCTTATGAAGCTGAAGCAGATGTGGTTGTTAAGGCGCTGGATAACGTGTCATTTCATGCCAGACAGGGAGAGGTGACAGCAATCGTTGGCCCGTCAGGAGGAGGAAAGAGCACCATTGCTAATTTGATTTCCCGTTTTTGGGACGTGACAGAGGGAAATATTCAAATTGGAGGAGTAGATATCCGTGAAATTCCCCTTGCGGAACTGATGAAGCAGGTTGGTTTTGTATTTCAGGACACATTTCTTTTTAAACAAAGTGTTTTGGATAATATTCGGATGGGAAATCCTGATGCAACAGAAGAGCAGGTTATAGAAGCTACAAAGGCGGCCCAGTGTCACGAATTCATCGAAAAATTGCCGAATGGGTATCATACGGTAATTGGTTCTTCCGGAATCCGCTTGTCTGGCGGGGAACGGCAGAGGATTGCCATTGCCAGGGCCATAATTAAGGATTCCCCCATCATAGTACTGGATGAGGCAACTGCATTTAGCGATCCGGAAAATGAATATTTAATACAGAAAGCTTTTGAGAAATTGATTAAAGACAAAACAGTGGTTATGATTGCCCACCGGCTTTCCACGATTCGTAACGCCGACCAGATTCTTGTTATAGAGCAGGGACATCTCATTGAACAGGGAATCCATGATGGATTAATAGCAAATGGCGGAAAATACACGCAGATGTGGAACAGTTATGTAGAATCAGTCAATTGGAAAATCCATACAGGGAAGGCGATATAACGAAATGAAATTTTTACAAGAACGACTGTTATTATCTGATAAAGGATATTCAGACCTTAAAAAAGCGATTTTTGCCTGCACATTGACAAACCTGTCCATTATGCTTTCATCTGCGATTCCAATTCTGTTGTTCGGCCAGCTTTTAAAGCCCTTTATGGGGCAGGAGATATCCTGGTCAACTATGTGGGTATTATTGGTGATCGGAGTGCTTGCAACAATCCTGGTCTTTATCGCTGCCAAGAATGATTATAAAAAAACTTACCTTGCGTCATATAAGGAAGCAAGCAACACGCGGTTACGGATTGCTGAACATTTAAGAAGGCTTCCTATGAGCTTTTTTAACACAAAAGACTTGTCAGATATAACTACAAATATGATGGCTGATTGTGCCAGCATGGAATCCATGCTTAGCAGTACGATTCCTCCGCTCATAGCAAATATTATATCGGTTACACTTACATGCGTATGTCTGGCCTTTTTTGACTGGCGTATGGCATTAGCAATATTTTGTACCATGCCTGTCTGCTTCTTTATAATATGGTGCGGCCGTAAACTGCAATTACACCTGTTTGACCAGCAGGTGGGGGTGAAACTGACGGCGTCCAGTCAGATTCAGGAGTATTTGGAGGGAATCAAGATTATCAAATCCTGTGGCTTGAGCGGAGAACGTTTTCAGACACTGAATAAGGCTCTCCTGGCAATGAAAAAGACGGCAATTAAAGTGGAATTGGCTTCCGGTATTCTTGTGCAATGTGCGAGCCTGATTTTACAGGCAAGCCTGGGAATCACTATATTTATCGGTACAGTCCTGATTACAGGTGGACAGATTGAATTATACCCCCTCCTGGTTTTATTGATGTTTTCTACACAAATTTATGGACCGATATTATCTATCCTATCACAGCTTACCAGTTTGTTCCATCTGGGAACGGTTACAAAGCGGATGCGTATACTGCTGACAACACCGGCAATGGGGGGAGAAGAACAGGACATTAAGGATTATGATATCGAGTTAAATCAGGTTACATTTGCCTATGGAAAAGAAGATGTAGTAAAAAATGTTTCGGCAAAAATAAATACAGGCAGCATTACTGCCCTGGTTGGACCGTCCGGAAGCGGAAAGAGTACCCTGGCAAAACTCATTGCCCGCTTTTGGGATGTAGATAAAGGTACTGTGACAATCGGCGGTAAGGACCTGAAACAAATTGAACCAGAATATTTAATGCGTAGCATGTCATTTGTTTTTCAGGATGTGACCTTATTTAATGACACGGTATTTAATAATATTAGAATTGGAAATATGAATGCCAGTGATGAGCAGGTTGTATCGGCTGCAAAAGCAGCTCATTGTGATGAGTTTATCAGACGATTGCCGGAGGGATATGACACAATCCTTGGTGAAAACGGCAGCACCTTGTCAGGCGGAGAGAGGCAGCGTATTTCCATTGCTCGAGCACTATTAAAAAATGCTCCCATTATTCTGCTGGACGAGGCAACCGCTTCCCTTGACCCGGAGAACGAGGTATTGATTCAACAGGCCATTGCCAGACTCGTAGAAGGGAAGACAGTCATAATGATTGCCCATCGCCTGAGGACAGTAGTAGATGCCGACCAGATCCTGGTATTGAACGAAGGGGAACTGGTGGAGCAGGGGACACACAAAGAGCTTCTTGAACAGAAAGGACTGTACAGCAAATTATTCTATATACAGCAGGAAAGTCTTGGCTGGTCAGTCTAAGGAACAGATGATAATAAAGTTTACAGGGTAAAAAGACATGATGAAATCTTGTGATGCCATGGGAGATGCTATCTTAAAAAGCGCAATGGCTGTTTAGAACCAGTTCCGCTATCATGAATATTATACTTGACCCGATTTTCATTTTACTTCTAAAACCTTATGGCATGGGAATTGATGGAGCTGCTTATGCAACAGTGGTTTCGCAGATCGCGTATGCAATGGATTCTCTTTGGTATTTTAAGAAAACAAATAAAAGCTTCGTGAAAAACTAAATATTTTGTTATATGAGGTTGTAGGCCCCTTCACTTTTTCCTTTATAGAAGTGAAGGGGCTTATTTAGTTTCTGTTGTTCCTTGAAAACTTTATATTCAACGATTACGCTACGTTAGCTGTTCAGTGCGAATACGAAAATTGGTAAATTAAATTTGTGATTTTATTATGAAGACCATGATAGTAGTCTGTAGAGATGTATTATTTGTATATATAGTCTGAGCGATCGTTATACTGCTATTCAAGCTTTATAAAATAACAGATTAGAGCGAGAAAAACATGTTTTCAAATATGAATCAATGTGGTTTTATTCGGATATATAAAGAATCGTTCAGTCGAAGAAGTTTGATTGTATATATCACATGAGAAGTACGAGAAGATGCATGATAAGGGGGAGATTTAATTTTAATCAATTAGATAAGAAGTCTGACTTAGAATTAGATAACTTATTCAATAGTAGTCTAAAAAGGCTTAATTTGAACCCTTACATTATTTGTAATGATTTGTCATTTTTCATACATTGGATTTAATAGATAAAAAAACGAAGGACAGGGTTTACTGACATGATCATAAAAAATAGCTCTCCTTGAGTACAGCTGATGTACGGGAAGATTGATATGTTGGTTTTTTACTGCCTCTGTTAGATGTAGAGATGTCTAATGTTTGAGAAATTGAATGAATTTAAAACAGACAAAAGATAAGAAAAAAATGCTGGGAGCTAGGGCTGGTGATTTATTCAATCGGCATTTTTTTTGCATTTTTGTTCCAAATACCAGGTGTCGTTCACCTCCGGATTTGTTCTTCATTTCATATTTTAAGAATTGGAGGACAAGCCCTATGGCGGAAGAAAGGATTTATACCATTATTGTACAGAGAGAACGTGTGGAAGTGAGCCGAGAAGTTTATTATGCCTATCATAAAGCACGTGAGGCGGAACGATATCAGAATCGTGTCATCCGGCAGATCGAGATGTCGCTGGAACGGTTTCAGGAGGAAGGCGTGAGTGCGGAATATCATGTGGTCCGTTCGGCTCCGGGAATTGAGGAGGAAATAATCCGAGCTGAGGATAACCGCAGGCTGTACCAGGCGCTGGATGAACTGAACGTGGAGGAACGGCTGTTAATTGATGCGTTGTTCTTTTCTGGGATTACGGAAGGCGAGCTGGCAGCCCGTCTCGGAGTTACCCAGCAGGCAGTGAGTAAGCGGAAGAAACGGCTTCTGAGAAAGCTCCGTGAAAAAATAGAATAAATTTTTTGTTTTCTGAGGTTGTGAGCCCCTTCACTTTTTCCTTTATAGGAGTGAAGGGGCTTATTCAGTCCCCGTTGTTCCTTGAAAACTTCATATCCAGCGATTACGATACGTTAGCTGTTCAGCGCGAAAGCGAAAGCGGCATAGAAAGATACGCCACGACCACCTGCAGGATCTCTAGTGTCCTGTCAATCCGATCATATCGAAGGTGCAGAGCGGTTTTTTCTGTTCTTTAAATGGCCCGTGGTCGGGCCATCCCGCCATGACCTGGGCAGCCTATGATGATACTTCCGTCCAGTCACAGCCCCTCTTGGCCGAGGGATCACGCAATGAGGGCGGCAGCCGGAGATCCCGGCTGGGGACAGTAAAGAAGCTGTAACCCATGACGACCTTGCCAGGGCCGGTTGTAATCGACTGCCAGACTCCGGGGAGGTGTGCCGAATAGGAGCATGATGTATTAAATAAGATGAAATGAAGAACAAGTACGTTTTTATACTGTATGGCGGCGGCTGTTTCTTAACCGCCGCCATCAGATATATTTGATCGAAACAGTGAACTTTTGTCAGATAGGCTAAGAGTACTATCAATTTTTATTGGATATAATGATAGCTGATTGGGGATGATTCAGATATGATGTGGTACAGAAAGAATAGATCGTCAGAGGAGGAAGCAGATCATGAGGAATGATAGAAAAAAGACAGTGGCAAGGTATATGCGATTTGGGAGAGCATAAACAGCTAATCCCACCCCCTGAAATTATGATACCATCGACTGGAGACAGATGTGGGAGGATAAGAGAACTGAATAAAACTACATAGAGTTACATCCCCTTGTCAAATACGAGTAAGGGGATTTTTTGTTTCCAGAAAATCGGGTAAGAGAGGGGGGAAGCAAAGTGAATATTGTAAGAGACGATTTATACTATGCTGGCCTGACACCGGTAACTAGCAGTGAGCAGGGAGGTGTAAGACCGGCATTTATAAATTTGAAATCCGATTAAACCAATAAATTCAGAAAAAGAGGGAGAGGATCTTATGAGCGAGAAGAAAAAGGCATGGGTATATACCCGGAGCAATGTATCAGAGGACAAGTTTGGGAGCTTGAAATGGCAGGATCAGAAGCTGACCGAATATGCCCTCCGTATGGGGTGGGAGGTAGTTGGACATTCCCAGGACATTGGTTACTACCGGGATATAAAACGGCCCGGTCTTCAGGCGCTGACCGATGTGGTATCACAGGGGGAAGTGAATATCCTGGTGGTGAGCGGTCCCGACCGCATCAGCCGTAATATGAGAAACATCATTGCCTATGCAGAGTATTTACAGAGCTTTGGAGTGGAGGCTTACTCGCCGGCGCAGGGACGGCTTGAAGTGCTCTGTACCTCTGCGTTAAAGGACTCAGTATTAGCAGTACCGGAAGACAGCCCCAATTTATCCATTCATTAGGAGGCAGAATCATAGAACAGAAAAAAGAAACGAACGAAGTCTGTTACAGTGTAGCCCGGAAACTGCTAAATCTGATGCTAAAAGATGGCTTTATCTCAGAGGAGGAATACGAAAAAATCGACGCTCTGAACCGGGAAACATTTTCTCCGGAATTGTCAGAACTATATGGGTAAAAGACTGGATATATCTGGAAGCATCCTATGTCGTGGATGAGAATGGTGTAATTCTGCTGCGCCCCTCCAGCTCCAAAGCAAATGATTACTTCAACGGTTACAATTTAATACAGCTTCTTCATCGTGAGAGCGTCTCAGACCAACTGGTTCGGTCCCTTGAGCAGGCACTGGAGAACCATACGGAGACGGAGATTATTGTCCCAATTCAAGAACATATATGGATGATTCAGAGCTTTCCGGATGATGACCGGAATATTGTTATGACAATTCCTATCTCGATCACAGCCGAAAGCACATTCGCAGGGATGAAACATGTGATTATCATGATTGCCACTCTGATTTTGACCTTATCCGTCCTGTTCCTGATCTGGGTCTATTACCATGTCAGCAGAGAGCAGAAAATGAAATTGGAAAATGAAAAATCTGCTATGAAAAGTGACTTCATGAATAAAATGTCACATGATATCCGCACTCCTCTAAATGTCATAGTAGGAATGCATGAATTGGCGCTGCGTTCCATAAACAATCCAAGTACCGTCACGGACTGCCTGAACAAGGCAAAAAATCCAGCGATTACCTAATTTCTATTATTAACGATGTGCTGGATATGAGCCGGATTGAGAGTGGGAAAATGCAGGTTTCCAACACTGCGTTTAACATGCGCGAGCTGCTTGATACGGTGATTCAACTGGAAACCAACCCTGCAAAGGAGAAAAAACTGGACCTTCAACTGGACTGCCCGTCATCCATCCATGCGGATTTTCTGGGAGATTCAATACGGATTAAACAATGTCTTATTAATTTGATTTCCAATTCTATTAAATTCACACCAGAACATGGAACGGTAAGTCTAGCTTACGAGGAGAGGAACATTGATGACAGCAGCGTGGTGCGTTTTACGGTTCAGGACACGGGCATTGGAATGAACGAAGCGTGCATGCAGCGGATTTTTATCCCATTTGAACAGGAACGCTTCTCTTTCACCTCCGTGTATACAGGCAGCGGTCTTGGACTTTCTATCGTACATAACCTGGTAAAACTGATGAAGGGTACTATATCTGTTGAAAGCAAGCTGAATCAAGGAACAAAATTTGTGATTGAACTTCCTCTTGAGAAGTCAGAGCCCCCCCCCGCAGAAAACTACGGCGCAGAGATTTCCGAATAGGAATTGTCTGAAGTCTTGAGCGGTAAAAGAATCCTGCTGGCAGAGGACAATGAGATCAACCGTGAAATTATCATTGCCCTGCTGGAAGAGGCCGGGACGGTAGTTGATGCCGCTGAGAATGGCGCTGTAGCGGCAGAGCTTTTTTCCGGCTCCTCAAAAGGATATTACTCCATTATTTTTATGGACATTCAAATGCCTGTGATGAACGGCCTGGAAGCCGCAAAGGCGATACGGAATGCTTCGCATCCAGACAGCAAACGTATCCCGATTATTGCGCTTTCAGCCAATGTATTTGAGGAAGATATAGAAAGGTCTATCCAGTACGGGATGCAGGCGCATCTTACCAATGGATGTCTGTCAGGCAACGAAAGCAATACGTTCACTTTCACGTAATGATGCGCAGGACATTCCGATTCTGGACCTGACAGCAAACGCCTTTTCATCGGATCTTGGAAAGGTTCATAACGCCGGAATGAATGACCATATCGCAAAGCCCATAGACGTAAAACGCTTGATGGAAGTACTGCGGGAATGGATGTTTGATTATTCTGCATAAAGGATTAACTTTTCCGATGCAGTTTGGAAATGGCAGAGAGGAATATACCTTCGAATGGATATAGCGAAGTTCAGCCTACTGGCTGAACGAAACACTCTAAATGTTATATTAAACATATAGAACATGAGAAGTCAGTGCAAATATGCTGGATTTTTTAGATTCTTGCCAATTGCTTATCTACCACCGCAGGAATGCCATAAACGTTTCGGGGGATAGAATCTCATTCCAGACAGCTGCCGGGGATAACCACTGCCCAGGCGTCTGCTTCCCGGATTTTTCCGCTCATTCATTCCCCGGATGCGCCCAATCGCCCAAAGTTATCCACCGTCACTTTGACGAACAGCAGTCATCCCGGAATTTGCTTTTTCCCCTGTTTTCTGTTAAACTTTCTATCATAGGAAGCAAGAGAAACCATCTGCTGTTTCTGAATGATTTTGGGGTTCCGTTTGACAACAATATGAGCGAACGGGATCTGCGCAAAGCGAAGAACCGCCAAGTCAATTCATGGGCACACCGGCTATTTTTTAGCCGGTGCTAAACCCATCTGTTCAGCCGATAGGCTTAATTGTTACGTAGTAACACAGAAGAAGACCGAAAAATATTGCATACTGCACTTGAACGTGAATACTGCATTGAAGAAGCGGGAAGTACAGGGGAAGCGCTTCAGATTATGTACAGGAAAGCAGTGGCTGTGTTTTTGTGTGATGCAGACATGCCGGGATATGCCGAAGTCCTGGAGCAAATGTATCGTGACAAGGAGCTGTCCCTGATTCCTGTTTTTGCTACCAAACCCATAAAAATGAGGGTCCTGCGTGTCCAGATACAAAATGCCCTTGAGTACCGCTGGATCTTCTTTATCATATGGTGCATATGGGGTGGTTTTTATATATGCCGAGCCGGCAGGCTCAAAAAGGTGAGGAATCGAACTGGGATTTCAATGGAGAGGAGGCCAATGAAAAAACATATATTTTTAGGTTTACTTATAGCGGGTTTACTGACATTGACAGCCTGTGTGGAAAACAGTCCCTATACAGAAGGTCCGGACAGCATTCCGAAGGAATCCATGGCTGAACCGGAATTTCCATTAGACAAAGGGACTATCATGAAAACCGTGGACAGCCTTAATCTGCCCTGTGTCATCTCAGAAGACGAGAGCGAGGAGCTCCTGACCCGGGAAAATACAGTATACTCTAATTACGTGCTGCGCAACCCGGAGAGGAAATACCACGAGGACAGCCTTGATACGATTCTGTACGGCGGTATTATCAGCGGAATCGTTGATGGCAATCGCTATATGAGCACGATCTTTGACGCCAAAAGCCATATGTTGAATGATAAACCGTTTGCCTGGGAGGACTGGAAACAGGAAATCATTTTCATCACAATCCTTTATGGAGGTTTTGAGGATGAAGAGGAGGTTTATCGCGCATTATCCAAGCTTGAGGTGCCAGATGACGACAAGGTGCTTAAATGGGGCGTACAGCTTTCAAACGGATACTGCGGTGTGCAGAGAAGCAGCATTACCCAACCCGCTGATTCCAGGGGCTATACCATCTGGATTAATTTCTATGAAACTGAAGAACTCTATCTTAAGATGGAACAGGAAAAGAAGGAAGCCCAGGAAAAGGTTCGGGAAGGATATAAAAAAAGGCAGGAAGCTCTGAAAAAGCAGCAGAAGGAAACCGCGCCAGCGGATGCTTCCAAAAGAGCAGGGTCCTGATTTTAAAGATTCCGGTGGAGAACGGTGTATTCTGTATTTCTCCGCTCTCGGCTTTGTGGTAGAATGGAATAAACGGAACGACAAATGAGTTTTGTGGTGGTGACACTAAAACTGTGAGGAGGTGTTTCCATGAAATTAGTTAGTCCGAGAACCTTGCTGGCATCTCTGCTGGGCTGCACGTTTGTTGTTATGAAAGTGATGACCTTTGATGGGCTGCCGGATATGTTTTGGATCATATTCATTGGATATATGTCTGTCAAAGGGCTGGTCACGGCATTTTCTCAGAAAGCCTATGACGAGGATGTGAAAAAGGCGCGACAAGGAAAAGTTTTGTATTGTGACCTGTTTGGAAAATTTGCATACGTTGCGGCAGATATCCCGTTTGTCCTGATCTTTTTAGCTTGCCTTTTGGCTATGGTCTGTCCCGTAACAACGTTGCTCAGAGTTATCTTGAGTGTACTTTTGCTGATAGCGTTGGGATATGCGATCTGGTTGTGCTGGTATGTTTCAAGGCATAAACGGCTGCGTATGGAAAATGGTGAATGGGAGGCAGGGGTTTTAAGCCCTGAAGATGAGAAAGCATGGAAACAATCAAACCTGTGGCACAGTATTATTCTTGGAATTGTCGTGGCATTGGGTGCTTTTTATCTCATTTTCGGAGATCCCAGAATCTATCTGAATAACGCCAAACTGAAAAAAGCACTATCTACGCTGGACAGTGACAGCGCTACTCTGGAGGAGGTCGTTCCCTTTGAATGGACATCTGTATACACATTTGATCCCTATACATCAATCGACCACATTGAGTGGGTCACCGGCTCAAAGAGTCCCGCACTGAAAGAAAGCGTCAGTGAGGGCATGACCCATGTTGTTTTTACAAACAGAGGGCAGGTAGTAGCCAGTGTCTGCGCCTACCCCGCAAGTATTGGGTATTATTTGGAATTTACTGGTGGAGAAAATACATATTATGGCTATCTGGATGGTGGATATTCCCACATCGAATACGGTGATGAGATTGTCTTTGAAGTAATGCAGGATGAAGGATTTGTCAAGCTGTTTGCTCGTGTTGCGGAATAATGTATGATATCGCATATATTATAATTAAGCCAAGCAGATGCAAATATTGACGCTGGATATGCTTTCTTTAAATACGACAGGCATTTTAATAATTTGGGACTAATTGTGGACGCATCGACGGGAGTTTATAAAGCGGCGCCTATTTTTGATAATGGAAATTCACTGTTAAGTGACTGGGATCGTTTCGACGAAGAAACAGTGGAAGAGAATCTTGAAAAAGTATATGGTCAGCCATTTTCAGCTAGTTTAGAGATGCAGGCCCGTGAGGCAGGAATCGGGTTGATGGTGGATTATGAAAAATTGCAGTATATCTTAGAGAAAGAACCTGTTTCCAGAGGTTTGGAAGTATTAATGTATCAACTGAAACGTTAGCAACCCTTTATAAGAGCATACAGGAAAAAGGACTACCAAACCTTACAAACAACGCCGCCCTGGAAAACAAGGCGGCGTTTTACTATGCGGCTACTTCTGGTCAACGTGGCCAGAGGCAATATGCGTCCTACGGCCCCCGCAGGGAAACAGCGGGGGGATTGGGTTGACCGTTTCCCACAAGGTTATTTACTACTGCTGGACTGTGGAAAATTCAGCCTTTGAAAGCCGCTTGCGACAAGGGTTTCAAAGAGTGGTTTTAGAGGGGATAGCATGTCTATATTCCCTGCGTGTGATATGTTCCACGGTGTAAAGGTAATAAGGCCCAGGACGGTGAGCGACAGGGCCGCAGACAGGGGGACTTCTGGCCAGCACGGCCAGAAGTCCATCGGGTTTGGGGGAATCCCAACAAGCATTTTCGCGGCGCGAAAATCGCAAGTGTCTATACACTTGCCTTGCTTGCCGCTAACGCGCTTCTCCAGAAATTCCCACAAAAATGTAATGGTGTTCTTATTATGCTGCTGGCCTTTTAATTATCGTATATCGCAGCCATATTCTGTATTTTGCGCTTTATTTCTGTGCGGATATGTAGTGGCTCAAGACACTCACATTTATCTCCGAAACTGAGAAGAATATCATAGTGATAGTCGTTTTCAATAAATGGAAAATTCACAAAGTAATGCTCATCGCCATCTGGTGTAAAGTGGTCGAAGGTGCAATATTCAAGCACTCTATCCAATATAGATTTATGTATGCGAATTTTGACTTCTGTTTGCATCGCTACCAAAATTTCCTCAAAATCCAAAATCGGTTTTTGATAATCTCGCGGAACAAAAGTTTCCTGTTCCATTTGTAGCTCTGACATACGGGATAGCCTGAATAGGCGATAGTCGTTTCTGGTACAGCAGTACCCATAAAAGTACCAATGGCTACTTTTTAATACAAGTTGATACGGTTCAACTGTCCGTACAGTTTTATTTCCGCGGTGAGCTGTATATTCAAAGGAAAGCAGTTTGCAGTCTTGTAAAGCTGTTCTAATCGTTTCTAAATATGGTCGTATATTTCTATTGCCTATCCATGGACTTAAATCTATGCAAATTTGATTTGTCTTTATTTCAATGTCTTTCGCTTTTTCAGCGGGGATAAAACTTTTAACTTTCGCAAGGGCGTTTACCAGTTCATCACCTCGTACCATATTTGAAAGGCTGGAAAGTCCCATCAAGATTGCGGAAAGATCAGCAGTCGAAAAAACCTTTTTATCAATCTTGTATTCCGGCATAATTTCAAAGCCGCCGCCAACTCCTGATATGGAACGAATAGGAATACCCGCCATATTGATTGCTTCTATATCTCGGTAAATTGTTCGAGGCGAAACTTCAAATGTATTTGCTAATTCCTGTGCGCCTATGCGCTTTTTATCCAGAAGCATCATAATAATGCTAATAAGCCTGTCAACTTTCATTTTGGCAGCCGCCTTTCAACAATCTTTTATATATTATAGATTGTTGCCATATTGCTGTCAACGATTGGATGATATGATAAAGGCGCAAGTAAACCAAATACAGAAGAAAAGGGAGGATGTTATGTTTACAGTCTATGTATACGCTCTTGACACCTTGGCCGACTGGGAGTTGGGGTATGTTATAGCGGAGTTAAATTCCGGACGCTTTTTCAAAAAGGACGCGCCGGGGGTGTCAGTCAAAACAGTCAGCATTTCAAAAGAACCAGTCAAAACAATGGGTGGGTTAACCATTATTCCCGATTGTGTCATCAACGATATTGCAGTAAATGTGGAAAGCGTATTGCTGTTACCGGGAGCAAATACTTGGCATAATCCTAACCATGGTGCCATTATTGAAAAAGCAAGCGAACTTCTTTCTGCGGGTGCTATGGTATGTGCCATCTGTGGCGCAACTGCTGCGCTGGCAAATGCTGGCCTGCTGGATCAAAAGCTACACACCAGCAACGGGGTGGGTTATCTCGACATGGTTTCGCCCAGCTACAAGGGACAAGGTTTCTATGTTGACAAACCATCTGTTGCGGATCACAACCTGATTACCGCAAATTCCACCGGGGCCTTACTGTGGACAAAGCAAATCATTGAACGATTGAGAGTCTTTCAACCAGATACATTGGATGCCTGGTATGCGTATTTCAGTACCGGCGAAGCACAACATTTCTTTGCTCTTATGCAAACTTTACCAGCAAGCAGATAACTATTATCGGCCCAGCGGTATATAAAAAACCGTTGTTTGGTGGCTGAAAATTTGTATGCCCTAAACAGAAAATAAGTGCCTTGCGGCGGTTTTGAAATAGCAAATTTCAAGCCGCCGCTTTCTTTTGAAAAAACGGAAAACGGAGGGTGTGTTAAAGTCGCCCATTTTTAAGGACACGGCGATATCCGGGAGGTATCGTCATGTCCTTTTTTATCCTGCCCCCCTCTAACCTGTCAAAAAAAGCATAGCCCCTCCGCCGGGTTACTCCGACCACGAACGCGAAATATGTAAGTACATAAAGAACTATGTCACTTCACGCGCCCACACAGTACAACGCTGTGCGGGCGTTGTCGTTTCCTGTCACTTCTGGCCATCGTGGCCAGAGGCTGTGGGGAGCTGCTCCATTTCGATCTGCCGACCCGTCAACCGCCCAATATCGAAATGGAGGCAACTATGAAAACCATCATTCTGAACCACTACTACCCCCACCTGACCGAGCGCGTCATGCTGGAGGTGTCTGACGAGATCGCCGTGACCCTCTCCATTGGTGGCCGCCTGTGCGACAGCTACAAGCGCCGCAAGCGGGATCATGATGAGTGTTCCCTGGACAGCACCCCCGGCTTTGAGGCGGTCGTGACCTTTCCTCCGCTGACCCCGGAGCAGGTGATGGAAAACAGGGAAAACCGGGCCGTCCTCTATGCGGCCATCGGCCAACTCCCGCCCGTCCAGGCCCGGCGCTCAGCCGGATCAGCGGCTCCATTGACCGGGGACTGCTCAACCTGAAAAAAATTCTCGAAAATTCTGTTTGAGAGAGGACTTTTACCCTCTAATCCGCCTGATAAATAGGAGGCTTTCTGTTTACGACAACTGAATACACAATATCCCAGGTACAAAACCCGTGCGATAGCGGCAAAAGGCGCGCCGCCAGGATGGAACGCTCCGAGGAGGTGAAATAGGAGCTGACCGAGCGATCAACGCAAGCCTTTGACCCGGCTGTGGCAAGCTGGGCGCGAGGACAGCGCGGGGGATAATGAAACTTGCTCACGCCCTCCCACAGACTTGAGGGGGAGTCCTGCGGTATACGCCAGCTTCTGCGGCGGCGGTATCGTGGAACTATGACAGCTGTGCCGACAGCGGCCTGGGATATTCCCCGCCGGGGATGCGTGGCAAATGCGGCGAACCTGATTTACAGCAGATTGAAATGGATATTCTATGCTTTCTTCTGGCCATCCTTGCCCCACCGCATCCTTGCCGCTCCGTGCCGCCCGAGGTATAATATAGGTGTAAGGTTTGGTAGCTCCTGAAACAGAAAGGAGTACCAAATGAACATTCGGGAAGATGCAATTTACGGACGGCAATCGGTAGACCGCAAGGACAGTATCAGCATTGAAAGTCAAATCGAGTTTTGTAAATATGAGCTGAGAGGGGGTAACTTCCGGCAGCACACCGACAAGGGCTATTCCGGCAAGAACACCGACCGCCCCAAGTTCCAGGAGCTGATGGCCGACATCAAGCGGGGCCTGATTAAGCGGGTGGTGGTCTATAAGCTGGACAGGATCAGCCGCTCCATTCTGGACTTCGCAACCATGATGGAAACCTTTCAGGCGTACAACATGGAGTTTGTGTCCTCCACGGAAAAGTTTGACACATCAACCCCGATGGGCCGGGCCATGCTGAACATCTGCATCGTGTTCGCCCAACTGGAACGGGAAACCATTCAGAAGCGGGTAACGGACGCTTACTATTCCCGCTGCCAGCGCGGTTTTCACATGAGCGGCGCGGCCCCGTTCGGCTTTCAACTGGAACCCACCACCATTCAGGGCATCCGCACAAAGATGATGAAGCCCGACCCGGAAACGGCGGACATCGCCCGGCTGATGTTTGAAATGTACGCCCAGCCCTCCACCTCGTTCGGGGACATCGCCCGGTACTTCGCGGACGAGGGCATCCTGATTTACGACAAGGAGCTAACCCGTGGCTTTATTTCCCAAATGCTCCGCAACCCCATTTATGTCCAGGCCGACCTGGAAATGTATGAATTTTTCAAAAGCCAGGGTACCGTGGTGATCAACGAGGCGGCGGATAAACGGCTGTTATCTCTACCAGGGCCGGGACGTACAGGCGCGGAAAAACAAGCATCTGAAAGACCAGTTCCTTGTGGTGGCCCCCAGCGAGGGGATGGTATCGGCGGATGTGTGGCTCCGCTGTCGGAAAAAGCTGATGGCAAACATCACATTCCAGAACGGGCGCAAGGCGAAAAATATCTGGCTGGCCGGGAAAGTGAAGTGTGGCCGCTGTGGGTACGCCTTAATGAGCGTGGGGAACCCGTCAGGCGTTCAATACCTGCGATGCTCCAAGCGGGCGGACAACAAAAGCTGTCCGGGCTGTGGGACGCTCCGCACAAGGGAATTTGAGCAGTTTATTTACGATGAAATGGTAAAAAAGATGGCTCAATTCCATTCCCTGACAGGCAAGCGGGAAACGGTTAATCCCAAGCTCACCGCCCTAAAGGTGGAATTGGCCCATGTGGAAGATGAAATTGAAAAGCTGTTGAATACCCTGACCGGGGCCAGCGCGGTTTTGATCTCCTACGCCAACACCAAGATTGAGGAATTGGACGCACAGCGGCAAACGCTGTCAAAGGAAATCGCGGCCCTGTCTGCGGAAAGTATGTCGCCGGAACAGATCGAGCGGTTATCGGTGTATCTCAACCGCTGGGAAGAGATTGCCTTCGATGACAGGCGGCAGGTGGCCGACAGCCTCATTTCTCAAATCCGCGCCACGGGTGAATGTGTCGCCATTGAGTGGAAAATCTGACTTTCAACTATTCACCGCACTTGACTATGGGCTGTATGCCCTTGTCAAGTGATGTTATCATAATATAATACCAGATTATAAAATGCAGCAGGAGAATGAATTAGAGCAAGTTGCTCCAGAACAAAAAGCACCCGACTTTCACAGAGAAGCAGACAAAAATAATAGAACAGTGATGGTGTTGCGCTGGATACAGAGATGTGTCTGGCGCTTTTTGATAGTTGGTATTAAAACACTTATTTCCTGGGATTTCAATACATGTGTCTTACTTATTTAACTTTTTCTCTAAAACTCGGTAAAACAAAAGCGCCGGAAAGCATATCAAATGCTGGATTTCATCGGGCTGTTGCTTTTTTTTAGAAAAAATTAATATGTTCGAAAGAAAATAGATGCCTTTTGATACAACTTTGAAACAACTCTGTGCTATTCTAAAACTGAACAGAAAACATACAGATATCTATTGTGTTCGCATTGGATGTATTGAATTCATTTCCTGGGAGCGATTTCGCATATGATGGTTGACTGGACAACAGGGGGATCAGAATTTGGCGGTAACGATATTGGCCTTGAATCTTATACCCATCCAACGCTTGACATTCCTATGGCAGTAATTTACGCTACATCTTATGGAACGGAGGCTGCCGGCGAAATTCCAGAGGATGCCAGTAAGGAAAATTCCATTATCACAGGAGGCCGTATCAGTATAACGGCTCTTGTAAAGGATGGGAAAGTGAACAGTGTGTTTACGGATAATCCGGTTGCCGGATAATGAAGTTGTAAAGAATGTAACTGGCTGGAACCAAAAGTGGCTGCAGCCGGGAAGGTGGAGATTATGAAATTAAGCAAATGTTTGATTGTGGCGGGGGTCCTGCTTCTTACTGCCTGTCAGTCAGAACAGACGTCGTCAGGAAGCAGTGGGGTCAGTGCAGGGACAACTGTTGCTGAAGCATTTACCCAGGAGGACATCAGGGAGGATGTTGACAGCGATGAGAGAACTGCTCCCGGCAGAACAGAGGAAAACGAGGAGGACACTGCTCCTGGTAAAACAGAGGAAGAAGTCCCGTCAGGAACAGGCGCTTCCGGGGAAGGAACTGTCAATACCGGCAGCTATGAGAAAGAACCAGTTATGCTAAATGAAGCAAAACTTCCGGATGTGTTTCCGCTGGAATTCGTATTCAGCAGCGGGGCCGGTGCGTGGAGAACCGTTATTGTATTAAACCAGGACGGCTCGTTTAACGGCGCATACCTTGATTCAGATATGGGAGACCGGGGGGACGACTATCCGAAAGGAACGCATTATATTTGTGATTTCAGCGGACAGTTTGATAACATCAGTCAGATAGACAGCCATACATATTCCATGACATTATCTAAAATCACAGCAGAAAAAGAGAAGGGTGAGGAATGGATTGAAGATGGTATTCTGAACAAATATTCTGAACCATATGGTATGGAGGACGGCACGGAGTATCTTTTGTATACGCCGGATACAAAAATTGCGGAAGTGCCGGAAGAGTTCCTCAAATGGTATCCGGGTTGGAATTTTGTGGATGAAGATGGAAAGCACTCGGACACACTGTCATGCTATGGGATTTATAATATAAAAATGGGATATGGATTTTTTGTTTATTAGATGATTGCGGTTTAAGCAGAAAAAACGACGGAAGGTGAAGCGTGTGAAATTAAGCAAATTATTGTTCATAACGGGTGTGCTGTTACTTACTGCCTGTCAGGCCGAACCGATACCGGAGGAAAGCGGAACGGTTAGCATAGAGACAACTGCTGCTGAAGTGCTGCCCCAGGAAGACTCTGGCAATGAGGAAGCCTCAGCTTTCCATGAAACAGTGGAGGATGTCATGGATAACAGTACGGAAACCGCAGATTCATCTGCAATAGAAACCGCAGATTCCTATACCGTATCAGACTTTGCGGGAACATGGCAAATCAATGGGGAGAAAACACAGGCGGCAAATGAACGTTCTCTAGCGGAAGAATTTGGCACCGGAATTCATTTAGGAAATGAAATGCTGCTCTCTGAACATGGCGATTTTTCTTACTATGTATCTATCAATCAGGGGGAAAAGGCACCTGGAATTTGGATGGAACTGTGATTACAGCTGATTACACCACATATGAACCGGATGTCCGGAAGGAACAGCTGACTATGACCCTGGAAGCCGGTGATAAGGGGGAGCTTCTTATCAAGATGAATTATACGGATGGATATATTCTGTTTTGGAATCGGCTGGAAAAGCAAGAGTGAAGTATCTTTTGAGGGGTATCAGGCACATGCCAATTATGATTTTATCCAAGCGTTCTCTTTGGAACCTGCAAAGGAGGAGGAAGGGACTTTCGGAGGCAGTCCTGTAATATGGAGTACGTTAAATGATGGAAATTTTCTTCATTTTTATTATACATATACTTCCACTGAGAAACTGACTCCCCAATATTCCGGCTACGCAATCATCGGAGAAGACGTAAAACTGGTATGCGGTCTGCATGTGGGCATGACCGCTCAGGAAGCAGAGGCCATTGTTCCGGGTGTCCAGCGAGCTGCCAATTACGATTGGCCTGCTGTTGGATGAGCAAGAGGTAGTGCCCGCGATTTCCTTTAACTATTCAACGGACGGTTAAATCATTCAGGAGATTACTATGGAAAAGAGAACAAAAATAATACGCAGAGCGGTATTGGTCGTTATTTTGGTTTTGGGGACCATAGTCACCGCAGCCGTGTACATCTTCACCCATTGGGTGGAGAAAAATGTAGTTACCGATATTGGGGCTTATGAGTCCTACTTTGGTGCGAAGGGAATCCACCGCACCAGGGACACAGAAGTCTGGAAGAAAACAGGGGAGTCTTATCTGCTGCTCAGTGACATATTTCCGGAACAACTGCCTGACTCCGCAAAGGTAGAAGAGTTTTATTACGAATATTATAATCCCTGGGATCCGTGTTATCTCAGCTTCCTGGTTTATCACTGTGATGAGAATGACTATGACGCAGAGAAGGAACGTTTAAAGCAGATTCCAATGCCT